>Ga0228710_1002355_pt1 | contig 29737 bp, 11 predicted proteins | sample MedpolnodulmetaG_FD_177995 | JGI IMG/M metagenome (GOLD analysis project Ga0228710, IMG submission 177995) | Root nodule microbial communities from Medicago polymorpha collected in Santa Monica, California, United States - pink nodules | ecosystem: Host-associated > Plants > Roots > Nodule...
CTAAATTGATCCTTTACATAAACAAAATTGATATACTATTAACAATTGAATCACTATTAAGAACAGAAAACCATTAACAAATCCTAAATTTGTTCAAAACCATTAACAATTACTAAATTTGCTAAATTGATCCTTTACATGAAAAAAATTGATATACTATTGAGAATTGAATCACTATTAACAGATTGAATCAAAACCTAAATACAACAAAAATCTTATACATGATTACCTCTTCAAAATGCAGTATGAATCTCGCTGGAGAAATCTGTGAAACCTCGTCAGTGAAATCACGTCTTCACGTCGCCGTGAACCTGGCCGGATAAATCACGTCGGAGCGCGAGCAAGGGTGAAAATCACGTCGGAGCGAGCGAGTGAAATCCATGCAACCTCGCCGGTGAAATCACGTCGTCGTGAACCTGGCCGGATAAATCACATCGGAGCGGCGAGCAAGGGTGAGTCACGTCGGAGCGAGAGAGCAAGGCATGCATGTGTGCGATCAGATTGTGAGAGTGTGAGCTGAGAGACCTAGGATTATTACACGTGTACAATAAATCTGATGGTTGTGAAGTGTTTATACAGGGTGCATAAAGAAATGACTTATGCATAATAACTTTTGCCCCTACTTGGTACATTGTATCGACTTTCCAGTTCTAGTATTTTTTTTTTTTTTGCCAATGCTAAATTGTAGAAATTTACTTGATATTTTTTTTATCGATAAGTATATTGCAGATGCTTTTTTTTCTTTTTAAAGAAGTATACTACTGAAGCTAAAAATAATAACCATGAACTAATTCAATTGAGTCGTTCCTTCAAAAAAAATTCAATTGAGTCGTTAAATTAAATTATTAATCAATTAAATAGATAATAAATTAAATAAAACAAGTTTGTTAAAAATTTATTAAATTATATTAAACCTTTAAATTGATATTTATTAAACCATAAATTGTATGTTGGCTTTAACTCAAGGATAATTTTGTCTTTTTAAAACATAATAACATCTCTTTTTCTTCTATTTCTCTCTTCTTTCTCTTTTACCAAACAATACATCAAATCTTCTCAATTTCTCATCATTTTCTCTCTTCTCTTACTCTCTCTCACCTCTTTCTCTCTTCACAACTTCTCCCAACCAAACATAGTGCTAATCCAGTCTCCAAAAATTCAACTTACTAGTAAACTCACTTTGAATGTAATTCATAAGCTGCATCAAACATGTCACTACCATAAATTTTTGTTACATACCTTGTGACTAATCCATCACTTGATTCACACATAAAACACAAATAAACTGATTCACACATAAAACATTTGCAAATAAAAGACTAATATAGATAAACATAAATTAGACTGATTTTATAAGGCTCATATATAATATTCATGTTCGGCAAGAATTTAGTTATTACACATTTAGTTATTACGGATGCTTTTCATACAAGACGGATAGATGTTACAAAATTCGGTCATGTCATCACAGCTTGCAGACATGTCTTCTCGACTTTTACAAACTCTAGGGTAGAGTTCAATCGACGACAAGCAAATATGGTCGTTCACGCTTTAGCTAGAGAGACCACTTTATCAGTTAGTCCCACCGTCTATTTTGAAATACCTTATTGTATCGAAACTCCTCTTATTAATAATATGCTATAAGCACCTTTATTTATATATATAAAAAAAAATACTATGTTCTATATTAGATATGGTCGTTGATTATTAGTATTGTTAAAAAAGAAATTATTTTATGTTATTTTTAAAACAACGCATTTTTTTAAAAATAATCACGTTGAATCCATAAATAAATAATGATCATATACATGCATGATGATTTTAATTTATATCCAAAAATTATTATTCATTTATGTTAGAATTTTTTCTTAAAAAAATTTTATGTTAGAATTAATGTGTTCAATTACTATATGCATGATTTGGTAATTATTTAACTATGTGAATTTTGATAAGTATCAACGTGCTTGGTTTATGACACATACTTGAATGCATTTACATTTTAAGTGCTATTAATACTATTTATTTCATGTGTTGGTCTGTTAAATTTATGTGTTGAATATAGATAAAATACATGCAATCTTAACTCAGATGTTAGAGACGATGCATAATATATGTAAGGTCTGAGATTCAAACTTCGGTCACCACAAAAAAAATACATGTGGAATTTTTTTGGATGAAGTTATCTAATACTATAATTCAAGTGCAAGGCTTCATTTAAGAAATAAAATTAACTAATTGGGCCTTCAACTCCAAATCCCTCCTAAAAACACAAAGTTGAATGATGTAAACACCTTTAAATTCATAGTTTGAAATTAGGAGTTATGTCTATCAACTATAAACATTTTATTCAAAGCTTAAATCAAAACATTCATGGCAGAAACAAGCTAAAATAATTAATCAAAACAGGAAAGTAAAAGACAAAGGTATTTAATCAAGACTACCCTATCAGTCTTACAAAGGCATTATCTTTTTCTTGAGTGGTTTCCAAAATGTGATTTGGGAACTGTGGGAAGGACTCCTTGTCAATATCAGCTAAACTCCATCCCATATTCTTTTGCTAATCTCCAACTTTTTTCATGTACTTCCAAAAATCCTGGCAATCTTTCTTAAATTCTTCAAACTCCTTCTTAAATTTTTCCCTTTTTCTAGTGAAATTCAAATTTGTAGTCAAATATTTTGACCAAAATTTATGTCTCGCTGACTCCGCAATGATAACTTTGTATTTTTTTTCTAAAAGTTGAAATAAATAAATATCAAACAAATTATATTAAAAAATATATCTTTCTTTTAAAAGAAAAGAAAATAAAGATAAACATAAGCACACATACAATGAAAGAAAAGTGCATGCATTTTAGAGTAAATACATCAAATCGAGAAGGCATTTTAATTCATTTTCCTTTTTCTTCTAAAACCCGAACTACGGTCAAACTAAAATTAATTTAAAAATTATTTCACTTGTGAAACTGTCCTTTATCATCAACTTTAATTTAATGTGAGGAAAAAAAATTAATTTTTTTTCTATTTTCTTGTGAAATTCTAATTTGTGGTCAAATTTTTTGACCAAACTTTATGGTCAAATTTATGTCTCATTGACTAACAATGATAATTTTGAAATTTTCTTATTAAAGATGAAATAAAGAAATATAAATTTCCATTATAAAAATATATCTTCCTGCTTTCAAAAAAGTGAAAATTAAGATAAACATAAACACACATGCAATGGAATAAAAGTGCATGCAATTTAGAGTAAATATACATCGATGTATATCTACTCAAACTATGGCCAGATTTAAATTAGCAGAAAAATAATTTTACTGGTGAAACTTTTATTTATTGCCATCTTTAATTCGTAATAATTTCGGATTTTAGATCTTAAAAATGTAAGTTTATAATTAAATTTAAATATTTTGCTATTAAGTTTATAATTTAGAGTATAAAATTAACTTTTAAATAACCCTATTTTATTGTCTTTAGAATTTTTTTACATATTTTAATTTTATTTTGGGCTGTTTCATATTTTATAATAGGGTTTAAAATTACATGTTAATGAAATTGTGAATAAAAAATAGCGAAAAATATGTATTCAATTTTTTATTATATTAAAATAGACCCGTAATACAATTTTTTTTCCGAAGTGTGTTAGATTATTAATATTTTTGCTAGATTATTAGAAATAAAAAAAATATTGAGGGAGTAAAGTGTAGATTTTAACATAAGAGGGGAGGGTAATGTAATTCAAGCTTCTCTTAGGAGAGGGGTGTGAAAAAATTTCTAATATGTTTTGAATGAGAGAGGAGAGGGTTGTATATTTTAACATAAGAGGGGATGAGAGTGTAGTTCAAGCATCTTAGAGGAGAGGGGAGTGTGATTTACTAAGATTAAATTGTTCTCTATCAAAAAGAGAATTATACGACTTATCAGAAAGAGAATGATCATCGTAAGAATGAAAATGTTGATTTGTAAGATCAATTTAATATGGTAATTAAAATGTGCTCATAGAAAATAACATTTCCATAAATGAAGATTTGCCTAGTTTTCAGATAAAAAAGAATATAACCCTTGACACCAATTTTATAACCCAAGAAAAGAAACACAATGAACCAAAAACTTTAAGACAATTAAAATCATGATCTTGATTGAAAAGGAGTTGATATGGTGACTTGTTGTGCAAGACAGTGGAAGATACTCTATTAATAATATAAGTAGCACGAACAAGAGAATGAGACGGAAACTTTGAGGGAGTTTAGACTTAAATAATAGAGCTCTTACCACATTAAGAATATGTTTGGTGATTTCTTTCAACTCTTCCATTTTGTTGGGGAATTTCAACACAAGACTTTTGATGTAAAATACCTTTGGAATTGTAAAACTAAGAAAGATCAAATTCAAGGTCATTGTCACTTCTGACAGTTTTTACTTTACAATCAAATTGAGTTTATGAGAATGTAATAAAATTTTAAACATGATTTTGAACTTCAACTTTTGATTTTAGCAAAATGATTCATACAAATCTATTGTAATCATCAAAAACACTTACAAAACTATTTTCAAGTCGAACTATGTACAACTCAAGTTTAACTTATTTGTTTAACGTGTTTGATTTTCAACTCAAGTTCGAATCATTTGATTTACGAACTAAGTTTAATGAATTAATCATCGAATCGAATCTCAAACGATTTTCGAGTAGATTTGATTCATTGGTAGCTATATTTTGGGATGAGACGAGGGTCACCGTCACCGCGTTCACTTGCCATGTAATTTTTTCCTAATGTTAAATATGTTTTTGGTTCCGATAAAATTTTAAAATTTCAAGTTTTAGTCATTCTAAAATTTATCATCAATTTTTGGTTTATGCAATATTTTCCATGTCACTTGGAGTCTTTATTTTTAAGTCAACTCATGTGTATGCTTTACATTTTTAAACGAATCTTTATAAGATATTTAAAAAAATATAAATTAAATATGAATTTGTATGCGTTAAAAATTTAAAAATTCATATTTCATTTATCACTTATGAAAAAATTAAAAATTTTTAAAAAGAAGTTTTTTATAATGTACTAAATATAATTGCAAAAAACAATTCAAAAATTTGAACTATACATTCTAAAATTCAAAAACATATTTACAAAAGAAAATGTCGTTTTTAATTTTTTTCTTTTGAAAGAAATTGGTGGAACGATGCCGTTTGATACTTGTTCAGAAAATAGAAACAAGAACCACTTCACGGCGTCAGAGTTCGCACTGCAATCTAAATGTCTGCGTCAGCTTCAATCGCCGATCTCCGCACCACCACTTCACGGCGTCGTTCGCCTACCACCACCGCCGCATCTGAAATCAGGTTCAACAACTGAATTCTAAACTTTTTCATTTTCCCCTTTTCATTCAGTTTTATTTGCGTTGTTCTTAATTTTCTAATGATTTTATATAAATTTAAATAAGTTATGAATTTATGTAATGTAATGTGACTTGCTATGTATGAAGCACTGAAACCGACATGCCGACACTGGTAATAATATGAAAAAATCACATAATTCAGTGTAATTATGTGTCGGTGGACACGTGTCTGACACGGGACACGCCTAATCTAAGTAGTGTCCGTGCTTCATAGATTATATAGGTGTCCATGTCGGTGTTGAACAAGACATGTATCCGACACCGTGACATGTCTAATAGGAGGAGTATCTCTACTTCATAGCTTGCTATGTATTGTTTTTAACATGCGTATACTTTCTATATAATTGGATTTCGTGAGATAATGAAGTGAATCCGAGATTGTTTAATATTTGGTCTTTTGTTTTCTGTGAATTTGTTTGCTGGATGCATCTTTTATTTTTCTATGTAGAATTTTTGTATTGATTTTTTTATTTTAAATGACGACTAGGTCATGTGGTTCAATTAGCGACCAATTTTGTCAAACATCGGTTATAACGAATGGCGGTAAAACATAGTGGTTAGAAATCAATCACACAACAATTCAGAATTCGCTGGCAATGTCATCGTCCGCCTCATTCGTCGCTCCTCGACCACCACCGATGCTCAAATCAGGTTCAACAACTTTTTAATTTTCCAATATTTCTTTCTCACTCATTCATATCTTTATTCTTTTACCGATTTATTTTTGTTGTTCTTAAATTCTGATTCAATAGCAATTTAATCTCGTAAAATCTAAGTGAAATTGAATAGGTTATGAATATATGCATACTTACTTACATAAGTGGCTACTTGAGACAATGAAAAGAGAATCTGAGATAGTTGAATGTTAATTATGTTGTTTCCTTTTTGATTTTGTTTGCTGGATATAAGTGTCTACTTGTGAATATATGTATATTTTCCCAATTCTAGCATAGATATAAGTTCTGATCTTTTAACCACAAGCAATAGTCTCTTTATGCGTAATCCATCATTAGATCAATGCAATGAGCCGCACATAAAGCTTATTCCTCTTCTCCATCAACATCTGTCAAACCAACTTGTAGTTTGTAGCATTGTCCGTTAGAATTTGGACTATATTTTCTTCACCCACAACCTCAATAATGTCATCCATCATTTTGTAAACTTTATCAGTTGTCTTTGAAATGGCAGAAGCAACAATTGATTTTATAAAGAAAGTTCCCATAGTATTCTTTACAACCAAGTCTTATCCCACTAAGTGGGCAGCTACATGGATCAAACAATGCCATAATGTTCTATCATATTCACACCATTACGTATTTGATCCATGTCATTGAGATTCGACATAGTTTTAAGTTGGGTGTCGAGGCCTAACACAACTCTCCTTTTTTCGGGACTTGGGACCAGCTATGCATATCAAGACTAACATAGGCAGGATTAATAAATAAAATTATTTGAAATTGGTGGTCTCTACAGGGATCGAACTTGCAACCTTCGGCTCATTAGTCGAATGCTCTGACCAACTGTGTTTCAGACTTTCGGCTCACAATTGTACATCAAATATTTTTCCAAGCCACTTTATGCTCCTCCAATATGTTATGTGTAGCCTCAACAATTTTCTTGAAATGTTTATCTCTAATGTCATAGTAGGATGGTGGCTTATATCTAATACCAAACTGACCAATCATTTCACACATCTATATAAATTCTTTATTCTTCTACAAAATTAAAGGGGATAATATTTTGTTGTAAATGAATGTTGGAACATTTAGGTCAGTATCCTCCTTCAATTTCTTCAAGCTTATATCCAATATAAAAATCTAGGGTTTTGTTTTTGTTTTTAAAGAACCGCCTTGCAAATCGAGTCACACATTACTCAAGCAAACACATGGACCAAGTATATACACAATAGCTTCATTTCTTTACATCATGCTTTTACTTTCTTAATCTTGTTTTTTCTCCTATAAAAAGAGTAGGCATTATTGAGAGATTTATAGATAGTTACACATCAATTTATTCTCACCTCCAAGGGAATTTTTTTCCCACTCATTTCCTTGGGAACAAAACAACTATCCCAAGAATCCTTTATATCCAGGAATAAAATCTAAAAACTTGGAACAAACATAAGAATGCATATTTTCTATCCTTTTATTCCCGAAAATCTAAAAAGATAACTTGAAACAAGCACGTCGTTTATTTCCTCCACTCTTTCCTGCAAAACCCGAACTTTCATAAATCACGCCATAGATTATGCGAACCAAAGTTGTTGTTTTTCTCTCTAACAGTTAAATCTTAGTTGTCAATAGCGTTGTAGTGTTGCGGCGAGGCCCTTGACTGCCATGCCATTGGCCCGCGAAGCACCAGTTGCAATAGCGGTCATAGATGTAAGATGCCGCTAATAGTGGTTGAGTAACAACACCATCATTGCCCCATCTCGGTTCCATAGAATTTGTGCTTGTTGTAGGCGTGATCAAGGTTGTCAAGACCGGTTGGGGGGTTGCAAGATCATAAAATGCAAGATCGCAACTAGGATCGCAATGTCCCTACCCTGGCCCATTGAGGTGAATAAGTTGTGATCATTTTACCTGAAGCAATAGTGAGATTCCACACGTGTCTCATTGGTTTCAATCTCAAACTAAATAAATAAAGAAAATAAATATTAATTAATTAATTAAACATTAAATATTTTTCTTCTCTATTTTTTATCCACCTTTCACTTAAAAACTCACACACACACACACACACACACACAACCAATCTCACTTTCACTTAAAAACACACACAGACACAACCAATCTCACTTTCACTCCAACAAACGCAAAAATCAAAACAAAACCAAAAACCCTAAGTATTTTTTCTCTCCTTTTTCCCTTCTCTTCATCATCTTTCAATTATTTATGAATTATTGTTCAATTATACAAAATTGTAAGGTTTATTATTATTATTATTAATTCTGGTATTGTCGTTATAATTGAATTTTTTTGGGGGAAATTGGCAGGTGAAAATGGCGAGTTCAGTGGAGAAGGAAGGTTCGGCTGCTGTCAGAGCTGATGCAGGTGCATCGGAGGAGCGTGTTTGGTTGGATCTACCTGCACCATCTGGTTGGACCAAAAAGGTTCTGATTCTTTGACTATTCAATTTTAGTGCAATTTGAATTTCGTGTTGTTGTAATTTCATGTTTCTTGTTTGATTTTCGTGTTGGTTTTGTTTAATTTCACAATCTGTGTTTGTAAGATGCTGTGGTTTTGGTTTTCACAATTAGGGATTTGATTTTGAATTTTCACCGATTTTGCTGTTTTCTTGAATTTTGAACTGTTGAATGTGTGTTTCTAGATTTATGGCAAATATTTAGGTATCTTGTTCTCTAAAGTCTGAAAATTATCTACCTGCTCCATCTGGTTGGACCTAAAAGGTTCTGATTTTCTCTGACTAAATGACTATTCAATTTTAGGGCAATTTGAATTTGGTGTTGCTGTAATTTTTGTTTCTTGTAAGATTTTCGTGTTGGTTTTGTTTAATTTCACGATTTGTGTTTGTAAGATGCTGTGATTTTGGTTTTCACAATTAGGGTTTTGATTTTGAATATTCACGCATTTTGTTGTTTTCTTGAATTTTGAACTGTTGAATGTGTGTTTCAAGATCCATGTCAAAGATTTAGGTATTTTGTTCTCTGAATTCGGAGAATTATCTAGTTGCTGGTTGTTGAGTCACCTGCTAGGATTTTCAAGATTGTTGACTTGGTACAAAACAAGTTTTTTACTCTGCGGGAATTTCTTACTTTGGTTAGAACTATTTTTACAATTTGGCAAAATGGGTAATGAGCAATTTGGCTTTGATTGTTCCTGACTCCTGAGCTAGTTGTTTGTTACTCTGCAGAAAACTTCTTGAAGAATGACTTGTGCATTTCAAAGCTCTAGGTTTTGACTCAGGGATGATATTGATTTCTCATTGTTGTTATCTTGTTGTGTTAAATTTTTTGTTCTAGGATAGATTATGTAATTTCATGTTTGGGTCCGACAAAATATCCCTTTCTCAGAATTTTGTCTTGATTTTGTGAAATTCTACTAGCAATTTGTTTTTTTATGTAAAAAAACTGTAAAAAGAGGAAGAAGACTTTAGGGCTCAAAAACCACTTTTAAAGGAATTTTCATTTACCTATTTCCAAGGGGACTAGCGGGTCACGACCTGGAACCTCCAGATTCAAGGCCTGTCATTTTACTACTATTCCAACCCCTCGAAGTTGGTTAACTCCATTGTTGTGTGTAAAGTTATCATTCTTCATTTTACAAGTAGCCATTCTTTGGGAAACATGAATAACTTTGTTATTAGATCACATCAATCACTCGATAAATTCAACAAACACCTCATTCACGTAATTTTTAACATTAATATTTTCATGTTTGCACTTCAATACTGTTTGCTTTTTTGTTTTTTTTTTCTTTTCTTTTTCTGTTTAGTTTCTAAGGTGGTTCAGTTTGCTCTAAAAACAGTGATCCAACTAATACATTTTCGGTTAGCACCGATCTTAAGATATTAGATTGTCAAATCACTCTACAGATCATCCCTACTGGCTCAATTAGGCTTAGTGTTAGTTAGCAAATCCAACACTGACCAGAGCATGAACCATATGGTATGATTGAACCCAGTAAATCAGTCACGTCTAATAAATTTCATAATATTTTCTGCCATATTTGTAACCATTTATTCTATTTTTTTTCTGATATTGTGCATGGGTTAAACCCACACTATGTAACAACCTTTTTTAATATTTCTTGAAGGAAATAGCATTAATTTTCCCTGAGTTTTACAAAACCCATGCAATCACCAATGATTTTTTTTCTTTCTTTTCCATGAAAAACCATACCTGATGTGGTCTTGAGTTCTCTGGGTTATTATATAGTACAAAACTTGAGGAGCATCTATGTATTCTCTATTACTGCAGTTTTATATTGGAAATTATTTTCAATACAGTCCATACGTGTCAATTTTTTCTTTCTTGGTCATTATGAGCCATGGATACTTGTCTTGAGACCGAACCAGGTTAATTTGGTGTCGTGCTAGTTGTTACGCTCTTAGTTACTGAAGTTTAACAGTAAAACAGCTAGCTTATTTATAACAGCCTATGGTGTTTAACTAGGCACTAAAATGCTTTAAAATGTAACAACAAAATAAGTTTTTGATTAATAGAAGAGGAAGAAACATTTTCAATCATAAGGCATAATTCTTTTTTTTTATCTTTTAACAGCATGAGCATCAAAGACCTACAATGTACTGTGATGTTAGAGTAGGGAAGACAGATTCATTTTTCACGTTAGGGACTACTTGTTAATAGCTTGGAACAAGATCTTGTATGTGTTACACTTGTTGCTTTGTTGCGTGTTATTGCATATGAGTATTCATTAATTATATTTCCTTTGCAGTTCTTTCCAAGGTTTGGAACACCAACAAAAAATGAGATTGTCTTCACTTCCCCAACAGGAGAGAAAATCCATAGCAGGAGGCATATGGAGGAGTATCTGAAGAGAAATGGTGGACCGAAGATCTCAGAATTTGATTGGGGCAATGGCGAGACTCCAAGAAGATCAGCAAGGATCATTGAGAAGTCCAAGGCAGCTCCTCTAGTTGAGCATGAAAGTGAGCGCCCTAAGAAACGGGGCAAAAAGTCAGCTTCTGATTTAAAAGCATCAAAAGGGAAGATTGATGACAAAGCAGCTGAGGGGCCTGAAGTTGTCCAGACTAAAGATGAAAATAAGATTGGAAAACCAGCAAAAGAGATGAAGAAAAGATGGTGGAATAAAGACTGGAAGATTGGTCAAAGCTCCGAATAAGGAATAGAATAAACTCTTGGCTTCTGTCTTTTGTCACTCTAATGATGCCTTTAATTCTATTCGATGATGACTGTAGTCTTTGTTGTTTATCTGATTGTTCATTAAACCATTAGCCTTGCGGCGACCCTTTTTAATGGCTAAATTTTGTGTGTGACATGGTTGCAGTTAATTATACTTCTGCAGCTTGAAAATCTTTCCATTTTCACTGTTTGGTGAACAGCAACAATGCATGTAGTAAAATTCTCAATGACATTAAAATTACAATTTTGTGAGACAATTTACATCCAAGTTTAAACTTCATGAAAAATGAGCTTGTCGGTCTTTCCTAAATAAAGCTGTGATATGGGTCTGCCCCAAACACCATAATTTGGTGAGCCAGAAGGGAGTATTAATGGAATTTTCTATATCTAAGATGGAATATTAATGAAAAATATTTCTTCTAGCTTCACTCAATGTTCAAATCCCTACCAACCAGTCCTGTCAATTTGGAAAACTCCACATAATTCTTAGCAAATGCCAAAAACACGATATTATGTTTTGTTTGAGAGTTTGGAGGGGAAGGGAAGTACGGGTTGTGGAAGGATGAGATTAGAGGGAGAAATAGAGAAACCTTTCAAAAAAAATTAGTCTTTTTAGTGAATGATAAAAGAATATTTATGATTGATGTACTTTTACTTTTGCGCGTATTATATCAATATATATTGGATTTAAAATTTTTTACCCAAACCCCCCAAAATCTTTCAAAACCATTATTCAATACAATTTTTTAGTTCCCCTAATTATCTGGCTTTCATATTATGAAGAAAATTAAGCCCCTTCCGAGTTTGGAGGGGAATGGAGGGGAGGGGTTTGGAAGAAGAAGAAAAAAAAGAGGAAGAAACAAGAAGATGCTTGAAAGATGAGCATGTTTTCTGTGTTGTATGAAGTTTAAATTCTAATTGAATGAAACCCTACCGATGAAACTAATGAAGCAAGTGAAGTGTTGATTGTGTCCAGCCTAGCCTAGACTTCTCTTCAGTACTGTAACTCAGCTGTTAAGAAGCAGACCAAGGTTAAAATAAAATAAATACATAAACATTTTTTCTAAATAGAGATCGTAGAGTGTGTTTCAAGTTTCAACGACGATTGTAACTCAAACATAAGTTTTGGATTTGTACTTTCCACTTGAAAATAATAATAATAATAATAATCTAATGCTAATATATGAGCATTTACATATCAAGGTCAACATTTAGTACAAATTATTGCTATTGACTAAGAAATTATATGACTGATGTTACCCAATATTATTGCAAAGAAATTAAAAACATGCAACTTACTTTTTGTGTTACTTTTAATATGAAATTTCATAACAAAATGGTTCATACCGAATGCATTTTAAGTGTATGTTTGAATTGACAGTGAGTTTCAAAGAATCGCGGTGTTAACTTGATTCTGTCAAACTCACTATGATTTCAAACAGTAAAACAAGATATGTCATATTAAAGGCTAACTGTAGTTAGACCATTTTTTTCAATATCTTGACCAACTTCACTCAAATAGTACACCAAGTTCTGAAGATACCCTATGATTATTTTTCATTCTTTTGTATAAAAAGGAAAAGAAAAAAAATGTCCGTGGTGAATTTAAGAATTCAGTGCAAAAATACGATGTTTTAAGTTTTTCATGAAAGAACTTGAGAAAGCAATAACATGAACTAGGGAATAGAAGCTTATCAGAGGAAAACTGTTGTTTTTGGAATTTGAAACTTGCTTTAAAAAAAAAACACCAAATATATTACAGAATTGATTCGCGCATTCGATCGTTATCTTCAAGACGTTTTGTCGGCACTGATAAATACTATTGTGCAAGGAAAACAATCGACCATGATGTCTCCATGATAAAGCAACCCAAACAACTATATCGGTTTACCACTGACTTTACGGTAGAAAACCGTTCTATAATCACACCCACTATGACGATTACAACAACTATAATATGGTATGAATACAACTAGATACATAAAGGGACAAAAAAAAGTAGACGAGAAGAATAGATTGATAACTCGAGAGTAGAGAGGGAGAAGTGAAAGAAAATTTTCAATAACTCAAAGCATTTTTCGGAATGAAATGAATTGAGGCAGAGTCCTCTATTCATAGAGGAAGTCTAAAACTCAATTACGCTCAAAACGTGGGAACATGTTGATTGTGTTTCTTATCAATTCTGACCAGTCCGACGACGATTGTGGTTGTTGAGCGGTTGTTCACGATGCTCTGGTGCGACGAAGGTTGAATCTTTATGGTGGAGGAGAAAAGTGCATGCATGCACGTTCACACTCCAACGCTCAAATCAATATCTGAAAGAGATGGTTATGTGCGGAAAAGAGGTAAAAGTGAATCATACCTCAAGTGTGATGCTAAGTCACCCTTATATAGCCAAAGAGAATGCTAATGACTTTAGTGAAATGCGGTGCCACCATAAGGATCTGTTGGGGATTGCATGTACATTGGAGATCATGTTAAGGTGTGCTCCTGTTTGGTAATCCGCACAAGGCTTCATGTGCTCCTCCACAGTTTCTCGTCTTGTTTTCATTGGGCTTTGGCCTATTGGGCCTTATGTGGTTGGGCTTCCATCCAGTCCGGAACAATTTCCTCCCAAGTAATTACTTTATTTATGACGTAATAGACTTGTTTCTGGAGGTGTAGGAGAGATTTTTTTGCCAAGGCTGCCTTTTAGGAATAAATTTATTCATTCACGAAGGGTTGTTGCCTTCGTGGCGTTTGTTAGTGGGCTCCCTCGTGATGTCTATCGGTAAATGTCGTTCTCGATCGTTCCAGTCAGGATCTCATGGTGGTACTTCTTTGTAAGTGGAGTTAGTTGGCAATAAATGATGTGCTCAAAGCGATTGGATGTGACGTCTGTTCAGTTTCATTTTCCATATGCACCCATCGTGTAGAGTACGTGTATAGGTAACCTAAATCCATCACCCCAGTACTCGAGTGCCTTCAGGTTTTCAAGGTTTTTTTCTAATTGTTTGATTGTGACTCTCGATTTTCCCTGATCTTGGCCCTTGGTTCAAATTTGTAAAGCCTGTAAAATGTGGGAAACTCCTCATTCTTACTCTTTCCAATTTCCTTACTCTGATTTTACTCCTTGCGAAATCTTCTCTCTTCTTAGACATCATTTCCCTTTTCCAGATCATTTGCGAACCCATTTCAGATTCTACAATCATTTCCCCCGATCCTTTTGGTTAGAATCAAGGGATTCTTCATTGCAGTTATTTCCAACATTTGGAGTAAAGCGATTTTTCTCACTTTCCTTCCTCTCTTCTAGCAACTTCTGAAAAAGCTAATGAGAAATGATATTTGTACAACCATTTTTATACAACTTTTGTACAACTTTCTCTCTCATACTCACATTATTTTCTTATTCTCTCTCTTCCTTTTTCTCTCTCTATTGTTTTTGACCAATGAGAAGAAAGAACAAAAGGTTGTCCCAAAAGTTGTACCAAAAGAGTTGTTCAAATATCACTACTCAAAGGTAATCTCTTTCTCCCTTACTTTCATTTTCGTGTTTTCCGTTTTTTTTTTAATGTATTGGGATGGAGAGAGAGAGAGAGAGAGATTGCTCCAGGTGATCCAGAAAGTTCGATTCTAAGTGATTGGTAAGAGGGTGTGCATGAGATAGTTTCAACTCAAGCGGGGATCCATGCACTGTATCGTATATAAAAGTGGATGTAAATTGCTAACTTACTTCTTAATGATTTTAGGTAGGTATAAATTGTTAATTTACTCCTTAGTATTTTTAGGTGAGTCTAAATTAACAGTCCCATATATATATGGGTGAGAGGAGGGCCCCTGCCACTGGGTTCACTTGCCATTTAATTTTTTTTTCTAATGTTAAATATGTTTTTGCTACTTATAAAATTTCAAGTTTTAGTCTCTATAAAGTTTTCATCAATTTTTCGTTTTTGTAAAATTTTCGATTTCACTTGGAGTCTTTATGTTTTAAGTCAACTCATGTGTACACTTCAGATTTTTAAACGAATATTTATAAGATGTCTATAATATTATAACAATTTCTCACACAAAAAATTATATTTCTTTTAACAAGCTATAAATTAAGGGTAATGTTATCAAATAAATTAAATATGAATTTGTATGCGGTAATTTTTTTTTTTTTAAGGAACTTAATTTATCACTTGTGAAAATTTTATAAAAATCATAAACATATTTAAAAAAGTAAATGTCATTTTTCATTTTTTTTGGGAAAGAAATTCGTGAAACGACGCCGTATGATACTTCTACAAAAAATAGAAACAAGAATCTCAGTCAGAGAATTCGCACTGCAATCTAAAATATCGGCGTCCGCTTCAATGGCCGATCTCCGTACCACCACTTCACGGCGTCGTTCACCGACAATCACCGCCACATCTGAAATCAGGTTCAACAACTTTTGCATTCTAAATTTTTTCATTTTTCCCTTTTCATTCAGTTTATTTGCGTTGTTCTTATTTTTCTAATGATTTAATATAAATTTAAATAACTTATGAATTTATGTAATGTAATGTGACTTGCTATCTATGAAGCACGGATACCGATACAGACACAGACACAATGACGCTACTAATTCAGGTTAATTATATGTCCGACACTGTGGCACGCCTAATCTAAGGAGTGTTCATGCTTCCTAGATTACTATCTAAGTGTCCATGTCGGTGTCGAACAAGATATGAATTCGATATCGGGACATGTCTAATACGAGGAGTATCTGTGCTTCATAGCTTGTTATATATTGTATTTAACATGCCTATAATTGGCTTTCGTGAGATAATGAAGTGAATCTTAGATTGTTTTATATTTGGTCTGTTGTTTTCTGTGATTTTTTTTGCTGGATGCATCTTTTATTTTTCTATTTGGAATTTTTGTAATGATTTTTTATTTTAAATGAAACTAGGTCATGTGGTTCAATTTGTGACCAATGCTGTCAAGCATCGGTTATAACGAATTGCGGTAAAGCATAGTGGTTAGAAATCAATCACACAACACTTCAGAATTTGCTGGCAATGTCATCGTCTGCTTCATTCATCGCTCCTCGACCGTCACTGCATCTCAAATCAGGTTCAACAACTTTTTTATTTTCCAATATTTCATTCTCACTCATTCATAGCTTTATTCTTTTACCGATTTATTTTTGTTGTTCTTAAACTCTGATTCAATAGCAATTTAATCTTGTAAAATCTAAGTGAAATTGAATAGGTTATGAATATATGCATACTTACTTACTATATAAGTGGCTACTTGAGATAATGAAGAGAATCTGAGATAGTTCAATTTTAATTATGTTGTTTCCTTTTTGATTTTCTTTGCTTGATGCATCTTATATTTTTACAATCCAAGGATAGATTTAAGTTATGATCTTTTTACCCGAAGCAATAGTCTCTTGATGCATAATCCAACATTAGATCAATGCAATGAACAGCACACAAAGGTTATTCCTTTTCTCCATGAACATCTGTCAAACCAACTTGTAGTTGGTAGCATTGTCCATTAGAATTTGGACTATATTTTCTTCACCCACAACCTCAACAATGTCATCATCATTTTGTAAACTTAATCAGTTGTCTTTGAAATGGCAGTAGCAACAATTGATTTTAAAAAGAAAGTTCCCATAGTACTCTTTACCAAAGAGTTTAGGATAGGCCTCCTCATCTGGTTAATCCGTCCATACAACAACCAAGCCTTATCACAACATAGTTTTAAGTTGGGTGTTGAGGCCTATCACAACTCCTTTTATCGGGCCTTGGGACCTTAGGATTAATAAATAAAATTATTTGAAATTGGTGGTCTCTACAGTGATCGAACCCGCGGCCTTTGGCTCATTAGTCGAATGCTCTGACCAACTGTGCTTTGGACTTACGGCTCATGATTGTACATCAAATATTTTTCCAAGTAACTTTATGCTCCTCCAATATGTTATGTGTAGCCTCAACAATTTTCTTCAAATGTTTATCTCTAATGTCATAGTATGACAGTGGCTTATATCTAATACCAAACTGACCAATCATTTCACACATCTATATAAATTCTTTATTCTCTAACAAAATTAAAGGGCATAATATTTTGTTGTAAATGAATGTTGGAACATTTAGGTCAGTATCCTCCAATTTCTTCAATCTTATATCCAATATAAAAAACTTGGGTTTTGTTTTTGTTTTTAAAGAACCGCCTTGCAAATTGAGTCACACATTACCCAAGCAAACACATGGACCAAGTATATACATGTTGGAAATTCCGCCTTAATTGCGGTCCACCCCTAGTCGCCTTAATTGCGACCTTTGGTTAGCCTTCATTGCAGCCTCCAACACCTTCATTGTGTTGGCTTTGAGGGGGTGGATTTAGTCCCATATCGGATAGATAGCACTCTTGAGAAGAGTTTATAAAAAGGAGGCACTCCTCCCCTTACAAGCCGGTTTTGTAAGGATGAGTTAGGCCCCAAATTTCAACAATACACAATAGCTTCTTTTCTTTACATCATGCTTTTACTTTCTTAATCTTGTTTTTTCTCCTATAAAAAGAGTAGGAATTATTTTCAGAGATTTATAGATAGTTACACATCAATTTATTCTCCCCTCCATGGGATATTTTTTCCCACTCATTTCCTTGCGAATTAAACAACTTCCCCAAGAATCCTTTATACCTAGGAATAAAATCTAAAAACTTGTAACAAACATAAGAATGCATATTTTCTATCCTTTTATTCCCGAAAATCTACAAAGGTAACTTGAAACAAGCACATCGTTTATTTCCTCGACTTTCCTGCAAAACCCTAACTTTCATAAATCACGCCATAGAGTATGTGAACCTAAGCTGTTGTTTTTCTCTCTAACAATTAAATCTTAGTTGTCAATAGCGTTGTAGCGTTGCGGCAAGGCCCTCCATTGCCATGCCATTGGCCCGCAAAGTGCCAGTTGCAATAGCGGTCATAGATGTAAGATGCCGCTAATAGTGGTTGAGTAACAACACCATCATTGCCCCATCTCGGTTCCATAGAATTTGTGCTTGTTGTAGGAGTGATCAAGGTTGTCAAGACCGTTAGGGGGGTTGAAAGATCATAAAATGCAAGATCGCAACTAGGATCAGAAGATTGGTCTTAAATTTCTGATTCAGTATCAATTTAATCTAACAGAATCTAAATGAAATTGAATAGGTTCTTAAATAACTCATTCATTCCTTGAGATAATGAAGAGAATATGAGATAGTTCAATGTTCATTATGTTGTTTCCTTTGTAATTTTGTTTGCTGGATGCATATTATATTTCTGCAATCCTTACATAGAAATTCACCCCTTGAAGTGAATAAGTGGAGAATTTGGTGTTCGAACCCCCAGCCCTTTATATCGCAATGTCCCTACCCTGGCCCCTTGAGGTGAATAAGTTGTGATCATTTTAGCTGAAGTAATAGTGAGATTCCACACGTGTCTCATCAGTTTCAATCTCAAACTAAATAAATAAAGAAAATAAATATTAATTAATTAATTAAACATTAAATATTTTTCTTCTCTATTTTTTATCCACCTTTTACTTAAAAACACACACACACACACAACCAATCTCACTTTCATTCCAACAAACGCAAAAATCAAAACAAAATCAAAAACCCTAAGTATTTTTTCTCTCCTTTTTCCCTTCTCTTCATCATCTTTCAATTATTTATGAATTATTGTTCAATTATACAAAATTGTAAGGTTTATTATTATTATTATTATTATTAATTATTAATTCTGGTATTGTCGTTCTATTTGAATTTTTTTGGGGGAAATTGGCAGGTGAAAATGGCGAGTTCAGTGGAGAAGGAAGGTTCTGCTGCTGTCAGAGCTGATGCAGGTGCATCGGAGGAGCGTGTTTGGTTGGATCTACCTGCACCATCTGGTTGGACCAAAAAGGTTCTGATTCTTTGACCGTTCAATTTTAGTGCAATTTGAATTTCGTGTTGTTGTAATTTCATTTTTCTTGTTTGATTTTCGTGTTAGTTTTGTTTAATTTCTCGATCTGTGTTTGTAAGATGCTGTGGTTTTGGTTTTCACAATTAGGGATTTGATTTTGAATTTTCACCCATTTTGTTGTTTTCTTGAATTTTGAACTGTTGAATGTGTGTTTCTAGATTTATGGCAAATATTTAGGTATCTTGTTCTCTAAAGTCTGAAAATTATCTACCTGCTCCATCTGGTTGGACCTAAAAGGTTCTGATTTTCTCTGACTAAATGACTATTCAATTTTAGGGCAATTTGAATTTGGTGTTGCTGTAATTTTTGTTTCTTGTAAGATTTTCGTGTTGGTTTTGTTTAATTTCACGATTTGTGTTTGTAAGATGCTGTGATTTTGGTTTTCACAATTAGGGTTTTGATTTTGAATATTCACGCATTTTGTTGTTTTCTTGAATTTTGAACTGTTGAATGTGTGTTTCAAGATCCATGTCAAAGATTTAGGTATTTTGTTCTCTGAATTCGAAGAATTATCTAGTTGCTGGGTGTTGAGTCACCTGCTAGGATTTTCAAGATTGCTGACTTGGTACAAAACAAGTTTTTTACTCTGCAGGAATTTCTTACTTTTGTTAGAACTATTTTTACAATTTGGCAAAATGGGTAATGAGCAATTGGGCTTGATTGTTCCTGAGCTAGTTGTTTGTTACTCTTCGGAAAACTTGTTGAAGAATGACTTGTGCATTTCACAGCTCTAGGTTTTGACACAGGGATGATATTGATTTCTCAGTGTTGTTATCTTGTTGTGTTTAATTTTTTGTTCTAGGATAGATTATGTAATTTCATGTTTGAGTCCAACAAAATATACCATTCTCAGAATTTTGTCATGATTTTGTGAATTTCTACTGGCAATTTGTTTTTTATGTAAAAAAATTGTAAAAAGAGGAAGAAGACTTTAGGGCTCAAAAACCACTTGTAAAGGAATTTTCATTTACCTATTTCCAAGGGAACTAGCGGGTCACGACCTGGAACCTCCAGATCCAAGGCCTGTCATTTTACTACTAGACCAACCCCTCGAAGTTGGTTAACTCCATTGTTGTGTGTAAAGTTAACATTCTTCATTTGTCAAACACCTTTTTCCCCCAAAACTTGTAAAATGAACATTCACGTAATTTTTAACATTAATATTTTCATGTTTGCAATCCATTACTGTGTTCTTTTCTGTTGTTCTTTTTTTCTTCTTTTTCTGTTTAGTTTCTAAGGTGTTCAGTTTGCTCTAAAGACAGTGATCCAACTAATACATTTTCGGTTAGCACTGATCTTAAAATATTAGATTGTCAAATCATTCAACAGATCATCCCTTCTGGTTCAATCAGGCTTAGTGTTAGGTAGCAAATCCAACACAGACCAGAGCATGAACCATATGGTATTATTGAATCCAGTAAATCAGTCATGTAAATTATGTCCACACATAAGTCAGTATGGAGGAAATATACGTCTACTAAATTTAATAATATTTTCTGCCATATTTGTAACCGTTTATTCTAAATTTTTCTGATATTGTGCATGGGTCCCACTATGTAACAGCCTTTTTTAATATTTCTTGACGTAAATTGCATTAATTTGCCCTGAGTTTTGCAAAACCCATGCAATCACGAATGATATTTTTTTTCCTTTTCCATGAAAAACCTTGACTAACCTGATGTGATCTTGAGTTCTCAAGCTCCATATAAACTTATTCTTTTTCTAGGTACATATGCTCTCTGGGTTATTGTATGATACTAAACTCGAGGAGCATCTATGTATTCTCTATTACTGCAGTTTTAGATTGGAAATTATTTTCAATACAGTCCATATGTGTCCGTTTTTTTTCTTTCTTGGTCATTATGAGCCATGGATACATGTCTTGAGACCGAACCAGGTTAATTTGGTGCCATGCTAGTTGCTACGCTCTTACTGAAGTTTAACAGTAAAACTGCTAGCTTATTTATAACAACCTATGGTGTTTAACTCGGCAGTAAAATGCTTGAAAATGTAACAAGATAAGTTTTTGATTAATAGAAGAGGAAGAAGTATTTTCAGTCATAAGGCATATTTTCAACCAAAGACTTATAATGTACTGTGATGTTAGAGTAGGGAAGAGAGATTCATTTTTCACGTTAGGGACTACTTGTTAATAGCTTGGAACAAGATCTTGTATGTGTTACAGTTGTTGTTTTGTTGCATGTTATTGCATGAGTATTCATAAATTATATTTCCTTTGCAGGTCTTCTTTACAAAGTCTGGTACCCTGAAAAAGAATGAGATTATCTTTACTGCTCCAACAGGAGAGAAAATCCATACCAGGAGGCGTATGGAGAAGTATCTGAAGGAAAACGGTGGCCCAAAGATCTCAGAATTTGATTGGGGTGATGGCGAGACTCCAAGAAGATCAGCAAGAATCACCGAGAAGGCCAAGGCAGCTCCTGTAGTAGAGCATGAGAGTGAGCCCCCTAAGAAACGGGGCAAAAAGTCAGCAGCTGATCTAAAAGCATCAAAAGGGAAGATTGATGACAAAGCAGCTGAGGGGTCTGAAGATGTCCAGTCTAAAGATGAAGAAAAGATTGGAAAACCAGCAAAGGAGATGAAGAAAAGATGGTGGAATAAAGATTGGATGATTGGTCAAAGCTTCGAATAGAATAAACTCTTGATCTAAATCCAATTTTTTAAACCATTAGCCTTTTTAAGGGCTAAATTTTGTGTGTAGCATGGTTGCAGTTAATTATACTTCTGCCGCTTGAAAGTCTTTCCATTTTCACTGTTGGGCGAACAGAAACAATGCATGTAGTAAAATTCTCAATGACATTAAAATTACAATTTTGTGAGACAATTTGGATCCAAGTTTAAATTTCATGAGCCATGAAAAATGAGCTTGTTGGTCTTTCCTAGATAAAGCTGTGATATGGGTCTGCCCCAAACACCATAATTTGGTGAGCCTGAAGGGAATATTAATGGAATTCTCTATATCTAAGATGGAATAGTAATGAAAATACTTGTAGCTTCTTCACTAAATGTTCAAATCCCTTTAACTTTACCAACCAGTCCTGTCAATTGGGAAGACTCCACATAATTCTTCGCAAATGCCAAAAATATTTCTTTGAGGGAGGAATAGAGAAATCTTTCAAAAAATTTAGTGTTTTTTTAGTGAATGATAAAAAAATATTTATGATTGGTGTACTTATAATTTTACGCGTATTATAAAAATATATATTGGATTTTAAAAAATATACCCAAATTCTCCAAAATCTTTCAAAACCCTAGTCCAATACAGTTTTTTAGTTCCTAAATTATGAGGATTTTCTATTATGAAGAAAATTAAGTTCCTCAAAACACTTCCCTCCCAAAGTTTTCCATTCTTTCAACTCTTCATTATTTTTTTAAACCTTCCCCTCCCCTCCAAACTCTCAAGTGGAGCCAAAGAGTTAGTGTGACCTTGAAGAAATATTAAATCCTACTTTTTAATACATTACATATGAGGTTAAATATTTGCATTCCAAGCCTAGAATTATGTTGGCAACCCTCCAAAGCCTTCTCTTCCCTCTCCCCTCCAAACTCTCAAACGGAGACTAGAATTATGTTGGCAACTGTTACTATGTCCGGGCTTCACTGTTATGGAGGAAAACAACAACCCTGGTTCACAACATTGTTTGCGACGTGATTTATAAAAGTCAGAGTTTTTAGGGAAAATGTATTGTTAAGAACTAAAGTAAAAAAAAAACATTTATATTGATAAATTCATTGATGGAAATTTTATTTAAAATTTGTATTTTAGTAGAAAACTTTTTTGGAAATGATTTTTTTTATTTTATTTTTAATGTATATTGTTATTTGTTTGAAGGCTTAATTGGTCAATTCAACAAAAAAAAGGCTTAATTGGTCTATTGATCCCCTAATTAATTTTTAGTTTTCATTTTGGACCCATAACTCATGAAACCCATGTTTTGGTCCCTCAAGTCCATTTCCGTTAGTCAAATAAATCCATGCTTGTTAACTTTAACCCAAATGTCTATGGTGGACTAACATTAAAGATAATCCATCATAGACCTTATTAATTTTTTTAATTTTAACCCTTTTGATCTTTTTTAAAGAGAGATGACCGTTGGATCATGCAAGTCTATTGTATCATCCAGTGAACCATCAACACTTATTTTTTTCCCATTTCTTTGTAACATCCGAGTTTTTTGTTTATTTAGAACACATAGTTAATTGACAAACCCATGTGAACTTGAGGGACCAAAACGTAAGATTTATTAGTTATGTGACAAAAATAAAAACTGAAAAATTAATTAGGGACCAATGAACGAATAAACATATCCCAAATTTATGTCTTCTATTGGTAAATAGAAGTTTACATAAATTAGAGTATCACAAAAAAAAAATCAATTTTTTCAATTAATTTAAATTTGACCTTATTTAGAATTTCAAAAGAAATACGAAGATGAATTAAAATGTATGTACTACTCCCCTTATTTTAGTCCACCGTACGTGTGGTTATGTTTATATTTTGTTTCCTTCTTCTTCTTTTTTTTTTGAAATAATGAATAGTGTATTTTTTAATATAAATTTATATTTATCTGTTTCAACTTTGAAAAGGAAAACGTAATAACTGTAAAGTCGGTCAATATGACATTAAGTTTTCCCTTCTACTGAAACAGTCTTATACCTTTTCATCAAATTAAATCTTACCATAAATTAGTGTTTCACATAAAAATAAAAAAAGAAATAAAAAAAACAGATGTTCATGCCATATTGGTCTTGTGTATCTATTCTAAAATGCATACACTACCCCGTTTTGTACAAAAATGAAGATGCATTTTTTAATATAGTGTTATTTATTTAATTAAACTTTAAAAATCAATTTTCAAAATAAAAAAGCAAGTCAATGAAATATTAAATTTGGTCAAAAAGTTGACAAGTTTATAGCTTTTGTAATTAAATTAATGTTTTGCCAAATAATTTAGTTTGACCAAATAATTAAATTTTTAGTTTTAAATGAAAGTTTGACCAAAGAAAAAAAAAAATTAAAATGCCACTATTAAAACAGATGCACCACCCTATCTTTTTCTTCACAGCATCAGGCATAATGTTCTTTCTCTTCCTCCATTTTTTACATTTTATGTTGACTAAAACAAGGTTGTCAATATTCCAATCCCACACACCTCCTACTACCAGAATCCCATTTAAAAATGTGTTTTGAATCACATGATTTAATGGGCCGTATTTATTACTTGAGTTATAAGCGACCCTATTTTATAAAAGTGAAAAACCCTATTTTTCTGGTTCTTCCTTTCTAAGTTTTTCAACTATATCTTCCTCCTGAAAGGTGTATGACAATGCAACTACTATTGGATCTTTCAAAGCAAGAGTTGGGATCTCAATCTCACATTGTAAGCCCCTCTTCATATTTTTTTCTTTGTTTTTTTGTTTTCTAAATCGTATTACCTTCATTGATTTGTTATTCTTTGTTTTATTATTTGGTCTCCATTTTTTTTTTGTTGCATCTAATTTTCTTGTTTTTGTTTTTCATTTTGGGTTAGATGGCTGGTACTAGAAGAGAACTCAAATTTATTAAGAGATTAACTTGGAAAAATTAAAAAGGAAGAAATTCTGCTCTCTTTTTTTTTGTTTTGTTTTTGGCATGTTGTTTGTCATTTGTGAATTGTTTTTTTTAATATCAAATTAAGATTGTTTTCTCTGTTTTTTTTTACGTTTTTTTTTTAAATTTTTTTTTAAAGGACCAGTTAGTGTGGTCCTAAGTTTGTGGATTTTAGTTTTTAAAGTATCTGTTTGCTCTGGCGGTGGGAAAGTAAAAAACATGCGTTTGGGGAGAAGCTATAAATTTAAGTTTTAGAAAGTCACGACAAAAATGGGTTACAAACGCGAGAAAGTATGATTTATGCAAATTGCAAAATATTTTTAACATTTCTTTTTAACATTACTCTCTGTAGTTTGATCCTAATGGTATAGACTTTACGCCCAAATTGAAGTTTTTGCACACTCTTGTTTGCACTTCGGTTGATAACATATTTTGCAGCCACAAGTTGGACGAAACTAATCACTATCAAAAACTCGATCGAGACCTAAAGAACTGGGGTGGAATGCAGAAGGACATGGATCACATAATATTGTGTCACCTCCAAAACCACAAATAGAACAAATATCATTATTTTCATTAGAATTTGCTACGACAACACAATGATTCCCTTCTTAAGAATTTTCTTCGGCAACACAGTGATTTCCCTTTTGATCGCTCTAACTTAGAGCTTCCCTTTGACATTCCAACAATGACATTTTGTCTTTCATAAAGATACTAGTGGATGGTCTATGTCTTGTAAAAACAACATGAACCTCGAATCCTTAGACATTTTATTTAACATGTCAATTTCAAATTCATATCAACGAGGATAGAGTTTGTGGTGGATTCAAGGCTCATGTGGTTAGTAAAAAAATATAGACCATCCAGTAGTATCTTTTTGGAAGACAGAAGGACATTGTTGGAATGTGAAAGGGTAGCTTTTAATTTGCACGATAAGAAAGAGAACCATTGTATTGCCGAAGAAAATTTTGAAGCAGGAAATCATTGTGTTGTCGATGCATTTTCTAAAGAAAATAATGAGGTTTGTCCTATTTTTTGTTTTGGTTGTGACATAGTACTTTGTGATTGGTGTCCTTCTTCATTAAACCATGGTTGTTTAGGTCTCAATCGAGTTCTGGATGGTGATTGGTTCTTTCCAATTTGTTAGTGCAAAATATGCTATCGACCTAAATGAAAACCAGAATGTGCAGATGGAAATGAAAACAACATTCTGTTTGTGATCAATGTGTGAAAAATTCACTTTGGGTGTGTAAAGGCTATATGATCTGGATCTAGTCATATGAATAAAAATGTTAAAATTAACCATGTGTAGTTTGAATTTGCAAACCTTCTTTATACAATTTCATGCTAAGATGAAAATGACTAATTAGTTCTACAATTTGATAAGGGTTCCATTGACATATTAAGTTGTGGTAATCGGCTACCATATCGAAAAATAAGTTTTTTGGAGGTTTTTAACAAGTGGTAACCGGTTACCAATGTGAGGTAATCAGTGACCATAAGTCAGAAAACAACTTTTCAGTACCAGAATCAGCTTAACTCACGCATCAACACATTGTTTATTTTAACATTTCTCTCGAGGATTATTTTAGAATTTCGAAACATTGAAGAATTTTTATGACTACTCGTTACGCATTAAAGTATGAAAATGACTATTTTTTCATTTTGATTTTAATGGTAATTAACTTTCATATTTAAAGAAAATATTTCATCCGGTCACTATTATAAACAAAACTCTTCTTTTGAAATATATTAAAAAATTAATGTATTTAGTCTTTATTATAGATTGGATACATTAATTATTTACATTAATTGTTCAGTGTATCTAAAAAGTAAAGTTTTGCTTATAACAGTGACCAGAGGGTGTCGATCAATGTGGACTAACACATTTAAAGAAAATAGATACCAATAGGGACTAACTATAATGTAAAAGAAGAAAACTTAAAATCTAAAACCGAGCAATTTAAAGATGATGGCTAAAATCAAACACTCTATTTTTTCTTAAAGAGATCTTATTTGGTGGTTGTTATGAAGGTCCTAGTTCCGACGTGCGTTGATTCATTTTTGGTTGCGACGCTGTGTTATAATAGATCTGGTTTGACTTGAAAGGGTTGTTATGACTTGCTGTTATTTTGCAGAAGTTGTTGTATCTTGAATCATTCTGTGTTGGCAATAGATTCGTACGCCAATTTCGAAGCTCTGCACACTCACTTAATATGTTTTGCAACTCCAATTTCACGCTCCCATGTGGGTTCGTTGGATTGTATTGGATGGGTGTTTGTTTTGGGTTTGTCGAATCCCAATCATCCTTTTGTTTGATATGGGACTGTTTGGACTCGAAAGAGTCGTTAATGCTTGTTGTGATTTTTGCAGGGAATTGATGGTACGTGATCTGATTTCGAGTTGACGATCGATTCATTCGCCAAATTATAGATCCGCTTGAAAGCCATAAACATATATCATTATGATGTTCGTTTGTTAAAATTGTTTAGGGTTGGATCCACGGTGTTGTTCTTTTTTTCTTATGTATTACCCGTTAGAGTTGATTCATATGGATCGATTGAGTCAGGTTTTAAGTTCCCATAGTATATGGCTAATATACAAGTACTTTATGTCCTTGTCCATGCATGATTGAATTCCAAATCTAACTGTGCTAATATTCAAGTTTTTCAATGTTTTCTGAATATAACAAATTCTGGTTCCAAATATTCAACATTCAATTATAAAATCCACTTCCTTCCATATCACTCACTGTTTGTTATTTTCTTGTCATGTGTCTTTTTTTTATTTCGTCTACCAAATATTGTATTGCCAAATATAAGATAAACACGGGCATAAGGGTTTGTGACATTGTCCGTAAGAACTTGTGAAAACTACTTGTGACCAGAACCGTATTTGAGGCAGGACGGAGAGGGTGACCGCCCTAGGCCCCAAAAAAATAAATACGGAATTTGGGCCCTAAATTCCTTTTTTAGGAGTCTATTAGGCCTAAAAAAATTGCATAGTTTTTTATATCAAGTTTGATGTTTATATATATTTATTAGTTAGTATTCAAATTGTAGGATCACCCTTAAGCCACCAAAATCTCAGAAACGGCCCTGCTTGTGACATGTTCATAAGTTGTTTTCAACTTATTTTCATAAGTTCTCGACTATAGAATTAGCTTATTTCTTATAATTTGAAAACAAACGATAGTTTATGAAAGTAGCTAATTGCTTATATGAAGGTTAAGCTGCTTATCAAAGCATGGCCGGCCATTGTCTCGTTTAAGTTCACATCATTTTGTTATGTAGTTTAATGAGTTTTTGTTTTCTTTTAAAATAAGTCAATTGAATTAAAACACTATTTCAAGCATAATGCATGTCAATATTAGTCCCAACAAAGTACAATGTCACTACAGCAACCAATCATGAAAACATCACAATAAAGATAATAATAGCTAATATAATTGTTATTATAATGTCTCAAATAGTTGTTCTAAAGCTATGTGTAAATCAGTGTAAATAATGAATATAGTCACTTAGTTACCAACCAGATTCAGTGTCGATGGGAAGAAAAAGGCATCATCAATATGAACCATATATGGGAAAAGAGTCATGAAGCTATTAAAATTTAAAAAGCACCGCATAATGTTGAAGACGGTTTTTTAACTTCATACCAGTTCAAACAACTACTTCCTAAGGAAGAAAATTCCTCAAGCATCATTCCTAAGCAGGTTGCTAATTATTCCTCATTTTTTCAGTGGAACTCGCAATCGTTTCTTTACCGTTATGAGAATTGTGAATTAATCGAGGCTGGGCAGGATCAGGAATATTCTGGTTTTGCTGGGTTCTGATTTCGAGACGGTGGTTGGCGGCGGTTATTTGATGATGAGGTGGTTTTTCCGTTTCATGGTTAGCGGTTGTGAGAGTGAAGTTCCTCCCTAGATGACCATAACAACCACAATTGATGTAGATTAGATGAAGACCTTCATATTGGACCTTATACTAGTGGTCATTCACCCATTTCCTACCATTTTGGCACTGTGAGGTCAACTTCAACACAGACTCTAGCAAACTTTTCTCTTTCTACTTTCAGTGTATTGATATCAACCATAATTGGACGGCCTATTACAAATGCAATAACAAAAAAAAGCTCTTAACATAATAAACTAGGTTTAAGCTCGGAAAACGTACCCATACTAAAAGGTGTTCAACCTTGGCGTTTGGCAATGCGAACTATGGAGACCAGTGTGCGACTGCTAGACAATGATCAAACATTAACCAAGGTCCACCAGTAATGACTTTTTCACTATCAATCGCTTGATCAAATTTCACCATATATAAGCCATTATGGTTATCCATGATTTTGAATTCCCCTTGAAATTTCCAGACTTTATGGAGACTATCTTTCATAATGTTGTAACCGAGGTTTTTTCCCAATAGTTTCATAACTAGGGCATCTTTCCAAGGGCCACTATTCTTGGAAGACTTTCGACTCTTAAGTATAACTTTGGTAGAAGGCGATTACCATATTTGATTCAATTAACAACAATCACACGTGTGGATCTTAATAGGACTCTAAGATTTAAGAATGTATATAAGAAAATGAAGTGCAAGAATAATTGTGGTTAATTTGACAAATATTGTAAGGTGAGACACAAAACTAGGTTTTTTAGCCCATGTAGGTTAGTTTAGTTGCAAAGGTGTTGACTCACACTCCACAAAGACATGAGTTCAAAATTCCCATGTTGACGTAAAAACTACGTTGATGGATAATCTGTATGTATCTATATCAGTGATTTTTAAGCGTTAAGGTTTGAATTGGTTGGAATTTGAATTGATCACACTATTTTGGTGAAATTTATATAAAATTTAATCAATAGAAGGAAGAGTAAGGCAAATAGAGGCACATTAGAGATTCTCTCTGTTTTTTTTTTTTTTGA
>Ga0228710_1002356_pt1 | contig 29733 bp, 13 predicted proteins | sample MedpolnodulmetaG_FD_177995 | JGI IMG/M metagenome (GOLD analysis project Ga0228710, IMG submission 177995) | Root nodule microbial communities from Medicago polymorpha collected in Santa Monica, California, United States - pink nodules | ecosystem: Host-associated > Plants > Roots > Nodule...
GCTTCATCCCCCCCCCCCCTCCTTTTTTTTTTTTTAATTTATTCTAGGATACGTGCCTTTGTTGTCCCTTGTTGGTAAAACATTCATACACAATTTTATTTTCATGTCACAATACCTTCTCACTTTACAAATCTAACACGTCTGATCTAAGAAGTGTTTGTTTGGTGTCTGACACGACACCTACACACGATTACTTTAATTATGTCATTTTCTCAAATAATTAGCAGTGTCAACATGTCAGTTTGTAAATCTATTATGTTTTCTGGCCTGGATTTCTTAGCTGAGAAGCTTCTCTTTGCAGTCTTAATTTTCTTTGTTATTCTCTCTTTGGTTTTATGTATAGTTGTTATTAATTGAAGTTAACCTTTGATTTGATCTGTTCTTCAATGTAGGCCATCCAATCACTTCAAATTGTTCAATGATTTCTCTCTTCTCAAAGTGAATTATAAATCTACTTCAACTCACAATGCTGCTTTTAGAGTTAAATCTGCATTGACATCTGGAGGGGGTGACCTACTTTCGTATCCGAAAAACACCAATGATATTATCATTGGCAAAGATCTCGTTGTTGGTGCTGAATCTATTCTTATTAAGGAACAGTCTAATGGAACACCGGCATCAGACTCAGGGTTACCAAGCTCTTTTTTCTCTGCTGACTACAATGACTATGATTTGGACATCCCTGCAGAAGGTTTTTCTTCTATCCCTGAGGCCATCGAAGACATTCGCCAAGGAAAGGTTGTGAAATAGTAGTTTCTTTGTTTTTCTACTGTTTTATTATAGTGTTGTAACTTTTTGTCTTTTGCCAAGATATTGATAGATTTTGTTTATTAATCATGCAGATGGTAGTGGTTGTAGACGATGAAGATAGAGAAAATGAAGGAGACTTGATAATGGCAGCAGAATTGGCAACGCCCGAAGCTATGGCTTTTATAGTAAAGCATGGAACTGGCATAGTTTGTGTAAGCATGAATGAAGAAGATCTTGATAGATTGGACCTTCCTTTGATGGTGGACAGCAAGGCTAATGCTGATAAACTTCGTACCGCATTCACTGTGACCGTGGTATGTATTACTATTCGTAATTGCATCTATACACATCTGGAGTTATTACCATATCTCTTTGACTAAGGAAATGTTGTTAAATAGCGGCTATAGTGAAATTTGAATAAGTTGCTATTGTCTGCAATACGCTATTAAGTAGAAAATGTTGTCAATAAGAGGCACTATAGTGAAGCTATAGCACTGTTGTGTAAAAAAAGATCGTATAAACTGCTATTTTCCACGATCGTGCAATCGACAACATTGGACTAAGGTCTTTCACCGTTATATATCATGCTGCACTTGTATGATGTATTTAATTTGTTGAAATTAAATGGTTTTCAAATCAAGGATACTATTGAAATTTAATCTGTTATGCTATTGAAGGAATTCTGTTTTGATGTGGGTTAGGCATTTATTGATGGAATTTGATACATTTCAACTATTTAAAATGTATTTGTAGGATGCTAAACATGGTACCACCACAGGGGTGTCAGCTCAAGATAGGGCAACTACAGTATTGGCCCTTGCATCTAGAGATTCAACTCCGGCTGATTTCAACCGACCAGGCCATATTTTCCCACTAAAATACAGGGAAGGTGGTGTCTTGAAGAGAGCTGGACATACAGAAGCTTCAGCTGATCTTACCATACTTGCTGGTTTGGAGCCAGTGGCAGTTCTGTGTGAGATTGTAGATGATGACGGTTCCATGGCTAGATTACCTAAGCTCCGCGAATTTGCCAAGCGTGAGAATTTGAAAATTGTATCTATCGCTGACTTGATAAGGTATGGTGGTTACTTTTCATGTAAGATGTAATAAAATTCTTATTGTTTGCATATTTATGGTGTCTTTTATGTTTATACTTTGCTTTCAAACACAGATAGTATGATTTATATCCAACATATGCAACATACTAAATGAGTTGATATCTCACAATATATATGGCCTTGAATCGTGACTAAATGATTGAACTAACTTGGACTTTATGATTCTTAATTTTATCTGATGAGGATATTATTAGTCAAATATAATCATTTCAATTGATACAGGGTAGTCAAATTCATTGTTTTGTTGTGTTCTTTATGTGATTTTGTGTTCTTTTTAAGTCTCATTTTTCAAGGTTTACTAAATGATTTAAATTCGTTTATTTTTGTTAAAATCTCACTGAGTGGAATTTTTATATTTTTTGGAGAATGATTTTTTTTAAAAAAAAAATTCCTATTCAATGGTTCTCATAGAAAATGGGGAGATAGAGAGAAAGATGTTAACTTTAGGATCCAAATAGGGTAGATAAAATGAAGGAACACTTTTGGTGTGCTTTATTATAGTAATGTATCACTCAGGCTTAGAAGGAAAACTTATCACACAACTGAAAGACCTACAGTGTTGTATGAGACTGTATGTTGGATAGCAGAGAACCAACAAAATAGTAAGTTCAGTATTCCAGAGATGAGGTTAGAACGTTACATTGATTGAGTTGTCACACAAGACAGGACATAATCAGGAATCAAGTCATTAGAGCGAAAATTGGGGTAGCTCCCACTGTAGGAAAATGGCAGAGTCCTGGCTTATGTGGTTTAAGTACGAGTGAAGAACATTCGTAGAAGCACTGACTAGGAAGGTAGACCAGATACAGGGTAGTCAAATTCATTGTTTTGTTGTGTTCTTTATGTGATTTTGTGTTCTTTATAAGTCTCATTTTTCAAGGTTTTTGCTGTCTGGGATACTTCTTGTTGCTTATTTGGTCATAACAAGGAGATTAAAACTTATTGGTATTGCAGATATAGAAGAAAGAGAGATCAATTAGTGGAACGTTCTTCTGCTGCAAGAATACCTACAATGTGGGGGCCATTCACATCATACTGTTATAAGTCTCTGTTAGACGGGATTGAGCATATTGCAATGGTTAAGGTGAGCATTTCTTGTGCATATAATATAGTTTCCGTGGAACTACCTATATTTTGCAACACTTAGTGATGGATTTTGGACAAGGTTTTGACTATTTGTCATTTGACAGGGTGACATTGGAGATGGAGAAGATGTTCTTGTGAGGGTACACTCAGAGTGTCTAACTGGAGACATATTTGGATCTGCCCGATGTGACTGTGGAAATCAGCTTGCACTTGCAATGGAACAGATTGAGGCTGCCGGTAGGGGAGTGCTTGCATATCTACGCGGACATGAAGGAAGGGGTATTGGATTGGGCCACAAGCTCCGTGCTTATAACTTACAGGATGATGGACGTGATACTGTAGAAGCCAATGAGGAGTTGGGATTGCCTGTTGACTCTAGGGAATATGGCATAGGCGCACAGGTAATATATTAGAATTGCTCAATGGTTCCATAAAGGATTTTTTACAATAACAATTTTAGAGGTTCTATGTTTGTTTTGACGCAGCAGGATACTATTAAAGTCAATATGTAGATCTTTCATTACTTTTGATGCATGTTTACTAAAGAGATATTTTGGCCGAATGACTAAATTGACATTGTTCAATTAAATGGACTAAATTGTTATTTTGCAAATTTTAGAGCCTGAGACTGACCCTTACAGTTTCAATGACTGAAATGCTCATTTACTCGTAATATTTATGCTCAGCATATAATTTTAACTGTTTAAATACATGGTGGCTTACAACTTGAAATGCTACTACTTTTTCAGATACTGAGGGATCTAGGCGTTAAATCTATGAAGTTGATGACAAACAATCCAACAAAATATGTTGGCCTCAAAGGCTATGGTTTGACTGTTTCTGGTAGGATCCCGTTGTTAACTCTTATCACCTCCGAGAACAAGAGATACTTGGAGACCAAACGTGTGAAAATGGGCCACGTCTATGGCATGGAACTTAACAACGGCAGTGGCAAAACCAATACTGTTGAAGAATCAAATGTTGTTGCTGGCTTTTGACCAAGCCTTCTTTTTACCTATTACCTACATATATCATACACAGCCAAAGAGGAAGTAGAAATCAACACTACAAATGAATCCAAAAAGTGACAATAAATTAATTCTATTTATGAACTGATTTGTGCAATTCATTTGCCTGATTTTCTTCAAGCAGGCACTACTAAATTACACTTCATTCTGAAGCTTATAGTGCTACTCACTATAGATAAAGGCCATTACCAATACAAATTTCTAGTTTTCTTGTCTTTCTTTGGTGTCTGTTACAGAGGTTCATTGTATTACCTTGCTTATTGGAATATAATCTACCAAGTTTCTTCATTATTTTTGCTACAATAACTTATGTCACTGGTCTGTATAATACATACATGATAGACAGTCAGATTATTCGTGTTTCAAAAAAAAAAAAAAATTCACATTATTCTGTAGCTCTACTGTGTATCTGTATGATAGGTCAATAAATAAATTATTTTTCCACCTTTCCTAATTTATTTTTTTTGTTGAAAGAGCTTGCAAATCATGAAATAGCTCTTCCATTATGTTTAGCATTATTTGTAAAAAATAAAAGTTTTGATTAAAGGTCACATTTAATCTAAGATATAATTTTTTTAGGGAATAGTGCCCTTAGAGCGCACTTGTTAAGAAGTTCAAAATAGAAACTTTATCTTGGAAATTATGTAATCAATATATTGAAATATTGAAAAGCAATTTTTTTTACATAAAATTTATCAATTATTTCCTTTTTTAAATCCTTAACAAATGCGTTAAAGACACTTGTTAGCCTGACCCAATTTTTTATTAGGAGAGGTGTTGGATCGAGTGGAACATGCTAAACTCCTGCAAAATAACAAATTAAGATTCAAATTTGATAGAGAAAGATATCCATATTTCTTAAAGAAACTTCATACAACAAATAGTTTTTTTTACAACTTGCTCTTACTCTCGTACAACCCCTTATTTATAAGCCAAAAGACCCTACTACTATTCATACATAATACTATTCACCATAGCACTATTCACTCTAACACTATTCATTTCTTAAATAATCTACGACATTACGTAAGAAATGAATAGTATTATGATATCCTTGTTAAAAGAAATTATTGATATCCCTATCATTCATTCCTCAGAGATAATTTATTAAAAAAATAATCAATCAGAGTTACACAAGCTAAAACGTGGTGAAATTATAGGATTAATTTGTAGAAAAATGCACCATGTATTAGTAAATTTAGAACCTGGAAGAAAAATACCCGCACATATTGAGAATTTTTATTTTTATTTTAATATATGTAAGTTTCTTCTGAAGATGATTCATCTTCTATTTCGTCTGAAGATATGTTATCTTTTATACTAACATATACCCTAAGCATTTTCCTCTGAAAATATGTCAGATAAGCTAACTTATAGTTAATAGTAGATAAGCTAGTAGATTAAATTTACAGCGTTTGATAAAATTATACGTTAACTATATGATAAATATGAAATGTCATAAAAAAATATTTTTAATTAATATTCATTATCTATGGATCAATTGCTAGAGTGAACATGAGTTTGATTTCTGAGTAATTTGAGCTGAATTTCAAATTACTAGATCTCATTCCTCTACAAATTGAACGGTTAAAAAAAGTATTCAACAAAATAAAAAATTTGATTTAAAATCATATCGAATCAAACTAGATCATATCTAAATAAATAAAATTAATTTTATTTTATACCTTGAAAAAAATTCAAACTTAAAGTAAAAAAAATTGAGAGGAAACTTGAAGTAATTCATTTATCTCTTATAATTCTGAAAATATACACTACCATATTTATAAATGAGATGAATCAAAATGTATAGAGATTTTTCCAGTTTTTGCCAATGATACGTTTCACCTGGTGCTGTTTCCGACCGTTAGCTCTTTTCCAATATCCAACGGAAACCTTTGATTTTTTCTTTTCATGACAACGCGTATATGCCACTTCAACACGTGATTATAATTAATTCATAAAATAAGTGGACCCTTTCAACATCCAACGGCTAACACTGCGTCTTCACATTTCACGCACTAAAATCCTTATAAATACCCTTCTACCCTATTCTTCTTCTCACACACTTTACTCTTACTAGTTATTCTTTTGTATTTTAAACTTTCCGAAGAAATTACTAGAATGGGTCGCTTCAACTTGAACATTGCTCTTATTATTGTTGCTGCATTGTTGTTGAGCACTACAACAATGGCTCAATCTCCGGCTTCATCGCCAACCAAATCACCGGCGTCTTCTCCTGAACCATCGGCTACTTCACCGGCCGTCTCTCCTTCTTCCATCTCTGGTCCACCATCTGAAGCACCAGGACCTGCTTCTAGTGCCGTTTTGAACAGAGTCTCTGTTGCTGCTACTGCTTTTGTCATTTTCGTAGCGCCTTTCATCATGTAGAGATGTCTTTCTTTTTTTTATTTAATTAATCAATCTTCTATGTCGTCAGGATTCATTCATTTGATTTATTTTGTAATATTACGGTTCTTAATGATACAATCTTTCCTGTATAAGTTCAGTCAACAAAGATATATGTTTTAGTTTAAATTTTGGACCAAATCCATCAACATTTGAAATTGAGATTGACCGTGACTGAATCCACAAACAGTTGTGTGTTATAAGGGACCTGATGAGTCATAGGGTTAGGGGGCAAAATCAAAAGTGTCATACATTACAGGGGTAAAACACTATTAACCCAATTCTAAAATACACCTCATTAACCTTGTCTTTCTCGAGTAATTATGTTACATAAGAAAATCACACGTCTCACCTTATTTTTGCATGCTTCTAGTGACATTATGTATCAATTTAACACGGATGTCAAAGTGTGTCATTAGTCATTTAGAGACATGTTCTCGTATTTAAAGACAACTAAACCAGGTTAATGAAGTAAACTGGCTTAAGGTCAAGTTGACTTCTTATTTGAAGTGTTTGTAATTTGTATCTAATGTGTGTTTTCTATGTCTCTCACAAGAGCTTTCAGACGTGCTAGTGAAAGTTCTTGCCCATCTCAGACAGCTGAAAAGAAATAACTTATTAAGAGTAGTTAAGAAATAGAGCAATAACACAATAAAATATGTTTGCATATATAACAGTTACAATGTTAAATTTGAGGATGACAAAATACTGCTAAAAAAAAAGTATATGAAGAACAACAAGAGTATCACAGTGGCATCTTACTAGGATTTACCTTACCAAGTAAAGGACACTCTCCCTTTAAGACCAAACTGATTGAGGACCAACCCAGCGCACAAGAAATCAATTATCTAAAAAAACAACAACCATCATTTTTTTTCAATAATACATATAAAGCAATACATTGTGATTTTGTTATGCATTATCTGATGTGATGCCTATGTTTGTAGTATCATTTACGTGAAATACGCCTTAATCCAGCACAAGCTGAATCAATGCCTAGCTCACATGGTTAGGCTTCTAAACATTTTGAGGCATCTCTTTGATCGCTTTAGAAAAAAATAAAAAACTATAAGTCACTTTATAATAACATTAAAATATTAATGTTACATTTTATATAAAAAAAAATATTAATGTTACTTTTACAATTGTATTTTTAATAATTTATTATTAGTTTTTTTAAAAAATTTAATTTATCTTTTTTATACAATTAATAAATGATCATTTTATGAAACAACTTATAATTTTTTTTTTTGAGAGAAGAACAATTTTTTTATAAATCTATCCTTATTAACTTAAGATTACTGGAGCTCGTTTCCTTGAAAAGCAGTGGATTAACGAAAAAATAACAATTATATTTTTTTTAATTTGTGTTAAACTAGTGTGTTAACCCGTGCAATGCACGGGTGATAGACCATTATTTTTCAATCTCAAACTGTTTTATTTTTTTTATTTATCAATGAAAATTATTTATCCCGTAAATTTTTCAATATCTCTGTATCTTTGTTGCCGCAACGATGACAAATATGTGTCTCATATTTTTTATTTTTATTAATGATTAATATATGTCTCGTGTCTTTGTGCATAAAAGAAAAATATATTTATGGGTTTTAGATCATCGCGGGTGAAGCGTCGCCCCGACTGTCCTCTTACAGTCTTGGTGTGAGTTGATTCTGTTGTGGTCATTGGTTTCATTTAATGTCGTCATTGTCATTTTACTGCTCTGGCACTGACGCGGTTATGAGTTAGTTTTTTGTAGTGAGTTTTTCAATCTGGTTTTTGCTATGTTATTTTCGTTTATGTTTTTCACGTTTGTTTTTGTTTTGTTTCGTGGAGATGAAGATGAGTGGTGGCTTTGTTCCAGCTTTGTGATTTGGTATGAAAATCTTGAATTTGGTTTTTTTGATTGAAAACATGGGTTCTTTAGTTCTGACGTTGTTATGTTGGATGCATATCTTGATTCAACATGACTTGTTTTATCTAGGGGTGGCAAAAATATCCATGCCCACGGGTACCCGTGGGTAAAATCCGTCACGGGCACGGGGCGGGTAGCTAAACGGGTATCCACGAGTATAATAAACGGGTATTTGATTACCCATTATTATATGGTTACGGACACGGATTTGATTGTACCCATACTCGATAATAAATTAAGTAAATTATTAAAATATCCTTATATATATTATCTTATTACTTAAAGTTGTTGCCTTATTAAAGAAAATTTTACCGTCCACCTAAGATTCTTCATTAATAACTTATTTTTATTTTTGATTTTTTTAATTCATCTTATTAAGTTTACCGTTTCTACTTCATTCACATCATAAAACATATCATATGGATTATGTAAGAATCATGAATTTTCTATGGATTATGCATGATTTATGAAATTTTGATTGGATTATGTATGGATGTTTAAAAATTGAAGTTTTTTCGTAATTAAAAAAAGTTATTATTTGTACCAAAAAATAAATAAATTCAAAAATCCATGAGTACTCATGAATACCTCAATACCCGCGGGTACACGCATAGTGGGTACCCACGAGGGTACGGGACGGGCACGGGTATCATATTTATCCAACGGGGCTGGAACGGGTATCATACTATCTGTACCCATGGGTACCCATTGACATCCCTTGTTTTATCTTAATGTTGCTTAAAAGTGCTAGGTGCGTAAATGCTCCATGTTGATGGTAGTAGTCGTTCATCGTACCTAAAGTATTTTATCTTCCATATTTGCTTCTTGTGTCGTTGGTGGATTGTGATAGATTTCTACTGTTTGTTCATCCCTCCATTTGGACTTCGGCTGATGTTTCAAGACCACTGTGAATGTATAGATTCAGTTCGTAATTGGTTGCTTTGGCTCGAAAGGGCGTTTATGGCTTGTTGATGCTTTGATGGGAGTTGTTGAAACTTGAGTCGTTTCTGTGTTAGCGGACGATCCATACGCCTATTTAAATGCTTATAAAATTCACACTGTGCTTATTTGCAATTCGGTCTCGTACCCCCTACGTGGGTTCGTGGATTGTCTGTGGTAGTTGGTTGTTTAGGGTTGTTCTCTTTTATTACCACTTTAGTACTAAATTTTGATGGGTTTTGCTTTTGTGGTTTACTGGGTCATGTCGTTGCTCCTCAGTCTTGTACTTCCCTCTCTTTTTAATTTAATTTTTACTTTGATTATAAAAATGAAAAATATTTGACTCATAATTTTTTTATGTATCAATAATAAATATTGGTCCTATGTTTTTTCTTTTTTATAAAATCTTCATAAAAAATTGTGATAAATACTTGTCCCGAGTTTTTTATTTTTTTTGTTTGTGCCCTTCTCTTCCTAATAGCATTAACCTAGATTACATAAAAAATTAGTCAGACTTGCATAACTTTAGATTTATGTCTTTATGAAAATGTGTTGACCTAGTTTCCCTTTTCTTTCTTCATCTTTTTTCTTTCTTAATGAATTTGGGTAATGAATCTAACATCACTTTTTTAGGGAACATCTAACATCACTTTTGTTTCATAAAAATAATAATATTTACCAATAACAAATATTTTTCCCATGTTATTTTTTGAGGATTCAGTGATTAATAGTTGTGTCGTATTTCTTTTTAATATTTATCATTGAGAAATAGTTGTTCCGTAATTTTTATGTATTAATTAAAAATAATAGTCTCGTAATTTTTTTCGATGATATATATTGTTTCATATTTCTGTGTATTAGAGGCAAATATTACACATGTGTTTTTTTTATACATATGAGATTTGAATTCACGAAATAGCGTCATATATGTCTAAATACTCTAATCAACACTCTTTCTCTCCATAATTATAAGAGTAGCATAATTTTTAATATTTTTTTTAATAACTCATATATCCACTCAAGATTATATTATACACCAAAAAAAAACTCAAGATTATATTAATAAATAACAGATGTATTAATGTACTTCCTACAAAAAAAAAAACAGATGTACTGCACTGTTGAATTGTCTTGCACTAAATTATTTACGTTTGAAATTTGTTTTCTTTAACGGTAAGATGAAAACACACAAAATCTACACTCATTTATATATCGTGAGAAAGATAAATAAAATTTGATAATTTTTCTTTTGTTCCAACCAGTAAATAATTTTACACTCGAGTCAAATGTCTTTTTTTTTAACATTAGTCAAATAACTTGTTATAAATAAAATATGTTCTGATTCTGTCATAGAAAAAATGTTATTAAGATATTTGGTAGTAAAGAGAATTTATTACCAATTTCAGGTCAACCTAAGTTACCATCTGAATTAACTTTTAATTAGTAATTTAAGCCTTGTTATTAAAAATGGCATTAAAGAAATTATTTGTAGGTTAAATATAAAAGAATCTCTTGTCAAAATAAAATAAAATAAAGGAAGAACAACAGTACTCTGTAGGTTATGAAAATGACTTTAAATGGAAGGAGTAAACACCTTGTCCACTAAGCTTTCGCTTGCTTCACACTCTCCTTTCTACAAAAAGTTTGTTTTAACTTTTAATAGTATTTTCGGAATATTAAGTTCACTTTGATTCGAATCATTATTTTTATTATTTCCCTTAATTATTTTCCTTTAATGCCTCACGAACATTCATTTCCTCCTCGGCACAGTTTGTTTACAAAATCTTCCCAATCAACATTTAATTCCCGAATAAATTCGTGCACTTTGCTATGAACTCTTTAAAACAAAATAATTATTTTACTCCTTCAAAAAAAATTGTTTTACATTCTTCAAAAAAATAATATTGTTTTACAATAACACTGAAATTTTTTTATTTTTTTTTAAGTAACACTGAAAAATATTTTTATTATTATTTTAGAAAAGTAAAATATGAATTTATAAAAAAAATTGAAAACAAAGTTTTAGTTTAAAATAAATAAATAAATAATATATGCAAGGTCCGGAGTTCAAACCTCGGCCACCACAGCAAAAGAAAAAAAAAGATTTTAGGCAAACACTCTCATGATTTTGTTGGATACCTTCTTCAAATCATTTACTTCGATGTCATTTTTTGTATATAATAATTTTAAAATTAATTTATTGTTTTGAATTAATTTTTCTTATAGATACGAGTCACCAATAAAACTCTAAATTTCTAATTTTTTTTTATTTTAACCTTATAAAATTTAGAGAATTTTATTAATTATATGGAAAACAATTTGATCAACAATTAATAGTATCATTTGCTCAAACCCTAATTCCACGTGTATGGTCTCAATTCAATACGCGCTTTCTCCTTCTATAAATTCTCTATCCATCCATGACCCTAATTTTTACTCATACATTCCTCTTCTTCACCTCTCACTCTCTCTCATCCGAGTTCACTCTTTGTCTCTCTCTCTCTCTAGTTTTGAGAATGTCTCACACTTGCATGACGATGCTCTTGTTAACAATGTTCATTCTCACCGTCGTCGCTGAATCTCCAGCGACGTCTCCTAAAGTTTCTTCTTTGACCACCCCGGCTGCTGCTCCATCTCCATCATCGGTGTCTCCTCTCCCTCCGTCGTCGGTATCTTCTCCTCCTGCTCATGCTCCTGCACCTCGCAAAAGTGGTGCTGCTTCCCATGGATTCTCATTTGCTGGGATCTTTGTTGTCGCCCTTGCAGCGACCGCTTTGATTCTTTGAAGCTTAGGACTTAGGATATGAATTGTAGAGTTCTCTCTCTGCACTATGTTATCGATCTCTTATGTTTTAAATTTCATATATGTTGTTCTTTCTTCCGCTTGAAGAAATCATTGTGTATGGACCGAATTATTATTAAATAATAAACTCCAATATATTATGTTATATATGCATTGATTTATTTTCCTACTCGTAAAGCATCGTTGGTTGTTTAATTAAGAAAAAAATGTCATGGCTGGTTGCTATTTATCTAGCCAATTGTTTGATTTGGAATTTGATCGGGTAATCATTTGTTTGCTGATTGCAAATAGTTTTGTTTTTTTACAAGTATTGTTATGCACTTTATGAGTGATTTATTTGTTTTTGTATTGGTTGTGTCCCCGTGCACATACATCAATTTGTTTTTGATTTTGAATTCTTTTTCATTTTTTTTTTGAAGAAGGTAAATTAGACCATCTAAATTGGCTTCAAATTCTTCACTTATTGTCTTAAGGATTGATTTCTAACGACCACGTAAAAAAAAGATACTTGGACAAAAGAAAAATGTTGTTTTATGTAAGACAAAAGATGTATTAGTACGATAAAGAAGTTTTTTTTTTATGATATCACCCCTATTAAGAAATTAAAAAATTTGCCAATAATTATTTGATTTGCTTTTGTTTGCTAATAACTCTTATTAGTATTATTTTTAATGTTATTGCCCTTGTTAAAAAATCTAAAAATAGAATTAAAAAATATGCCAATTAATTATTTGATTTGCTTTTGTTTGCTAATAGCTCTTATTAGTACGATAAAGATTTTTGTAATGTTATTGGCCCTGTTAAAAAATCTAAATTTAGAATTAAAAATATCTGCCAGTTAATTATTTGATTTGCTTTTGTTTGCTAATAGCTCTTATTTTTGGCATGTAATGCTAAATGCATTTTATGAGAGATTTACGATGAATGAAAGAATGAACCTTTTTTGGTATGGGTCTTGCTAAACGTGTCAAAAAAAGTGATATGCCAAAATTGTTTGATATGAAATTTGGTTTTATAATATTTTGTTTGCTAAGATAGTCTATAACAAAGCACTCCATTCTGGATGCTTAAATGGGTTATGCATACACACATCATCTATTTTATTAATTTTTTAAGATATTACTTAATAAATATCAAATCTCTCAAACCCAACACCTTAGAAAAAAGTTAATAAATGATTCTATTAATAACTTAATGTCATTGTATTTGAACAAAGTGTATTTATTTATATATAATTTATTGCATATGGCCCACGAAAATTAAAGAGAGAGAAAACTTATATAGTCACCATTCTCTATAAGCACCAAACATTTTCTCTCAACAATGATGGTGCTTATTGATTTCGGTGCTAAATAGATGAAGCACTCACCATTGTGGATGCTCTAATAGCTTGTTATTTTTTAAGGTTAATAGGTCTTTACCCCCTGTAATATAGGTCATTTTCGGTTTTTCTCCCTGTAAAATTATTTTTTTGATTTACCCCCTTGTAAAATATTTTTGTTTTGATTTACCCCCTTAATAGGCCAAAGAAAAACGAAAAATTTCTTGAAAAAAAAATAAAATTGGTTTTTGTTTGGCCTATTAGGGGGGTAAATCAAAACAAAAATATTTTACAGAGGGTAAATCAAAAAAATAATTTTACAGGGGGAAATCGGAAATAACCTATATTACAGAGAGTAAAGACCTATTAACCCTATTTTTTTATAACTATTGTTAATGCACTTTATGATAATGAATAAAACTGAATTTATTTGTACGCGGTTTTGCCAACTAAACATCACATTTAAAAATTGTTTGATTTGGTAATATTTTAACTTGTTTTCTAATTTGGTAAGTATCTTAAATTCTGATTTGGTAATGTTTTGATTGCTAGCCTTATTTTTTGGTTAGTGTTTAAATGCATTTTATTAGAGATCTACGGTAAAAAAAAAAAAATATTCTTTTTTATAAGAAGATTGATTTAGATTTGAACCGCATGATTAGTGTAAAAAAATATTATATATTTACAACTATACATATAATTTTAATCAAAATCTAAATTTCGTAAAAAAATATTGTTTATAGTTTACACATGTTAATACAATAAAAAGAACGGACGGATGTGCCGATATAAACGCAAGTTTTCATAGTTCTTTTTAAGGGATAATCTTTTCAATAAATTTGTAAATATATACATCGTATACGAATGATTATTTTTTTTTACAACTTCACCCTAAATATTTACATAATTTATAAAGTAAGTCGATGTTTTACAATTGTTTATAGAGTAATAAATTACATTCTCCTCCACTCAAAGATGCTTGAATTACACTCTCATTCTCTCTTATGTTAAAATATACACTTCTCTCCTCCTCTTATTTAAAACATATTAAAAAATATTTCACTACCCTTCTTTGGGAGAAGCTTGAATTACATTCTCCTCCCCTCTTATGTTAAAATCTACGTTTTACTCCCTCAATATATATTTTTTATTTTTAATAATTTAGCAAAAAAATAATCTAACACACTTCGAAGAAAAGTAGTATTGTGGGTCCATTTTACTATAATCAAAATTTGAATACATATTTTTTTCGCTATTTTTTATTTAAAATTTCATTAACATGTAGTTTTAAACCCTATTACAAAATATAACACAACCCAAAATAAAATTAAAATATGTGAAAAATTATTAAAGTCGGTTAAGTATGGTTATTTAAAAGTGAATTTTATACTCCAAATTATAAAATTAATAAAAAATATTTAAATTTAATTATCGTTGACATTTAAATTATAAAGAAACAAATTTTTTTAAATTGGTGATTCAAAATTAATATTATATTAGTAAAATATTTATTTATGTTAAAATATATTATAGTGTAGTGCATATTTAATTATTAAGAGAGAGGGTTGTAATTCAAGCATTTCATAGGGGAGTGGAGTATAAATTTTACTTTTCAAGGGAGGGGATTGTATATTTTAACATAAGAGGGGAATGGAGTGTAATTCAAGCTTCTCTTAAGGGAGGAGAGTGTAAATTACTCTTGTTTATAATATATTTTTTATTTAAAGTAAATGATATTCATTCATTTAAATTATAGAGTACATGGATACAATGTAAATTTGCTAAAAATAAAAAGGATGAATCTGTGAACAAACTCACAGCATCCATGTTAATAGCATAAAACAACAAAGTACAAAAACTACACATATGACTATATTCAAATCCCCGGAATACCCGTGTATCTGGATCTGCAACATTGACGACGCCTAAGTCATTGATTGCCTGCACTGGAACGAAGTTGATACCGAACAAATACTTGAACGAAACAATAATATTTATATTTATTATAATAAACAATAATTCGATAATAAATTACCATTTAATTCTTTTTTATAAATTATCATTTAATATTAATAAAATATGGTTCTTATACATACTTTATCGGTAAATATTTCTATGAACATTGGTATATCTTTTTACACATTAAACCACAATTCTGAACTGGAGTAAACCGAATGACTAAAATCTCGTCTTTATAAAATTTTGGTATATGTATCAAATTGAATTGAACTGGATGTCTCTATCTATATAAAAAAAAAAACTACAGCATTGATAAAATATCGAAAATCATTAAACCTGACATAATTTCACAAGATAATTCTTCAAATTTAAAGTTATTGATCATAACATGTATGTTTTATACCTAAATAAATTCATACGGTATTTTAATTAATTATTAAAAATGCCTTAAAATTTTTAACTTTTTTTGGACAGGAATAATAAATGCCTTAAAATATTTAAATTGCAAATTTGTAAATACATTAGAAAATAATTTGACACTTTTAAGATGGATTTTATACTCCCTTTAATAAAAAGATTAATTGTATACTTTTATCTGAAGATATGATTATGATTATATATGTTTAAATTTTAATTCCAAAATATATACTCCCTACATTAGAAAATAATATGACACTTATAAGATGAATTATATACTCCCTTTAAAAAAAAAAATTGTATACTTTTTCTGAAGATATGATTATGATTATTACTGGTAGGCGAAATTTTAATTCCAAAATATGATTACTAGATAAAATTTTAGAAGCAAAAAAAAATCCAAATAAAAAGCATAAATAAATGATATGGGTTGTGTGATGCAATTGACATGAGTCGATTTCAATCCTCACAAATGCCATTTTTTAATGAACTCTTTTTAATAAAAAGATCACTTTGTGCATCAAACCGACCATGTTTATAAAAGAGAAATGATATTCGTACGATAATTTTTGTGACAACTTTCTCTTTCATACTCACGTTATGTTTTTATTTTCTCTCTATTGCTTTGGTTTTCATGCAAATACATACTTTTCTTTGTAAATTTATGGTTATCTCAAAAGTTGTAACATAAATGGTTGTTCAAACAACACACCTCTTTATAAAAACTGTCTAGGTTAACAGTTTTCCCCTGTTCGATTAGTGTTTTGATTCCTGGTTCAATCGGATTGGCCGGTTCGGTCTAGTTTGTAAAACAATGATTGATACATGAAGGCACCTTGAGCCTCCCTGAGGATCTGCTACATAGAATCCCAAATTGATATCCCTTTAGTACCTTCCCATTGGCTAGTGTCCCAACTGCTAAGGATCTAATAGATGCACATCTTTGGATGAAGTCTGCGACGGGATTTTGTTCATATTTTGCCATAATCTCTACACGTGCCTCTTATTCGATTGGCCTCAATGACTCTTCTTTAAGTGTCGGTAGTAAGTAGGGATGTTATATCCTTAAATGTAGTATCATAATCGTGCATAACATGGATGCCTCGATCCTCTACTGCCAGCATATGATCCATATGCTCAACATAGGTTGCCTTGATCCTCTATTGTTAGCATATGATCAATATGCTCAGCATAGGTCCACATGATTATGAGCCGACAAAATTGGAGCAGTGATGGTTGGATGTCTGGGAATGATGGGAACAAATGATAGCTGCTGTTATTTCATGGAGGTCTAGAGCAGTGAAGGGGCGCTTTTCGTTGTGAAGGGTGTATGCATAGAAGAAAGCATCTCGAGGCAATAATTGATCAAGTTGCTCTAGATATATGTTTGCTATTAGCGACCCATAAAGAACATATCCCAGATTATAAAATCCGAACTTAACTAGTACAAAATAAAGAAAAAAAATGCAAGATCTGAACCTTAATAGTAGAAATCTTAAAAAATGTTATGGATTCAACCAAGTATCGGTGAACAATGACACAAGGTAGCCAATTTAGGATTTGAAGGTTTTTTTTTTTTAAGTTGTTTTTTTTAAAAACTAAAACTGATTTGTAACAGTGAGGGAAAGAAGATGGGTTTGAATTGTATATTGAAATGTTTCAGTTTTAAAATCTAAAAATTAAAAACACGCTCTAGATTCTAGAACTCGAGTAGAGTAATTTCGAAAATAAAAGGGACATGTACAAATTTATGGACTACATTTATGTGCAGTCGAGATGCCATGACTACATTGCAGTCAATCACTTTTGGACCATCCGAATAAGATCAGACGGTCCATACTTTAAATTTGAACTTTTTATTTAAAAACAATTAAAGTCTAAACTTAAAACCTAAACTGTCTGATCTTGATCAGACGGTCCAGATTTGTTGATTGAAGTGCAGTCAACACCACTCGATCCAAATCTCTTATTTATGTGGTTCAGATAAATAAATTGGGCAGAGATGAAAATAAAGCAGGCCTAATCCAACCGACAGAGTATGTGAACTGAAAGTGAAGTCCAACCAACAAATTGTCCATAGAAAAATCAATCATATTCAAATGTCTTAAAAGTCAATGACAGAATAACTTAGCAAACCTGCTGGAATTAATTTTCCCTTGATAATTTTCCCTTTTCATTATTGTTTAATTATTCTTGGAGTATTATTTACACTCAATTCATATAAGATTTAATTTAATTACAAAATATAAGTTGGAAACTTTGCAAAGTCAAAATTGTAGACCTCACTTCATCATCATCTTCAATTCAACTTTGATCAAAATCTGAATTGAATTGTAATGATAATAATATGGGGTTGCAATTGCATCATAGAAAATTGATGGCAAAATTATGTCAAACAATATGTCACACAAATTGTTCATCAGGCAAAAATTGCACTGCTTGCTTCAATTTCTGTATAACCAGTCCACAAATCCCTTATTACTTTCCTCCATCACCACCACCACCACAACAACAACAACAAGATCACCACAAAATCAACAATTACTTCATCCTCACGCTTTCTCTTCTTGCTTTTGCTTTTTTTCTTGTTTGTATTCGTGCAATTTATATCAGTTTCAGGTCAAGAAGAAGAAGAAGCAGCTTAAGGGCACAACCATCATCAACAACTCAACAAAATGATAGGAATTTTGATGATGAAGAACAACAGCATCAACATGGATCTGTGGTGGATCATCCTATTTGGTATATTCGAACCTTAGGTCTTCATCAATCTGTTATCAATGCAATTAGTGTTTGTAAGTATAAGAGAGGTGAAGGTTTGATTGAAGGAACTGAATGTTCTGTTTGTTTGAGCGAGTTTGAAGAAGATGAGAATCTTAGACTTTTACCAAAGTGTCATCATGCTTTTCATTTACCTTGTATTGATACTTGGCTTAGGTCACATACTAATTGTCCTATGTGTAGGGCTCCAATTGTTAATAACCCTACGGTTGCTAGGGTTGAGTCTTTGGAGTCTGTTGTTGTTGTTGATGATTCTAGTTCAAGTTCATTGGAACATACACAAATTGATGTTTTTGATGAAAATAGTGGTGAAAGTGAAACCAATTTAGGGTTTGAAAATAGTGCTTTCGATTCTGAATCGAGGATTAGGGAGGAAAATGAAGGAGGGCAATTTGAGGTATGTGAAAATGAAAGGCAAGTTGTCGATGCGGTTAGTGTTGTTCGGTCTAGAAGATCGGTTTCTATGGATGATTCTTTTGTTGCAAATAACAATCTTGCTCTTGCAACTGTTCTATCTATAGAATCTAATGGTAATGGTGATTCAAGTAAAATGAGTTTCAGTGATGATGCTATTTCAAAGGTTAATGGAAATGAGAATTTGGCAACTACTTCCAAAGGCAGCAGTAGCTTTTCTCTTAGGCCAACAAGATATTTGCAGGGTGTTCCTAGTCCAATGAAGAGGTCAAGTTCGTACAATGGGAAATTTCTTCTGTCTTGGTTTAGCAGCAATCAGAAGAAGCCAAATGATATTTTCAGAAACTTATGAATTAATTGTGTTGTTTCTGCTTTTTATGCTTACTTCCAAACGGAAATATACATCATGCAACTCAGTAACTCTCAACAAACTGAGAGGCTGAGACTTTTAAAGTTTTCTGTATGCATCAAAGCAATTATGTGATGCCTCAAGTGTATAATAGTAAAATAATAAAGTTACAAATAAATTTTGCTAAGTTTTTTGTTCATATTGCTTATATAGGATGAAGATTTATTCATCAAATGATATTCTGGTATTCTAGAGTCTATATTTTGTGTATGTGATCAACTAATCATCTAGTTAGTATTTAACTAGTTCCTCAATCTAAGTCCAATTTTTCATTGTATTGAAGAAGTCAGTGATGACATTGATAGCATTGTCATACACAGCATAATTGTTTTACTAAATTGCTCACTCTTCACTCTCTACATCTTGTTTCATTCTAAGTTTCGTATGTCCATTACCAGCAGTACATTCCTAACATGAATGATTTTGTCAGTTAGCAATTACTTTATTCATCTAAACTTGTTTTTTTTATAGGTAAATGTTAGTTTGTTAGTAAATCAGAGAGTTGTGTTAATTTCTATGGTCTGAACCCTGAACCTTCTGGTTAGTATTCTGTCATCGTTCCTTAGTTCACCAACTGAGCTTCCTGTTTGGGACTATTTATGTACACTAGTATATTTGCTTCCCTTGTTTTAAGCAAGAATCTAATACAAAAAACTGAACTAGTTATACCTTGCAAGTTAGGACATGCGATAGAAATAACAATTTCAAGTGGCAGCAGATAAAGCTACTAGCCTACTACTATCTCTAGTCACTCGTATCTTCTTACGGATTTTATATGCCTTTATATTTTGATGAACTTATATGGTAATCAGAGTTTCACAACCAGCTAAACTTGAAGAGGAGGTTTTGATTATATGTAAGCTAGATTGCATGTTGAATTTAGAGGCACTTTTGTTCAACCACTTATGATTTATCAGCTGAGTTTAGGGAAGGATTCAATATGCTTTTTAATTTGATGAACTTATATGAAAATTTAGCAATTGGTTTACTTTTTATTTTTCTGAACATGACAGCCACTTTGCATGATGACAAAAAGTAACTTGTTGACAAAGAAAATATTCTGCTTAATTGGAAGGATGTGCAAATAATGTTCAAAACAGATTTGATCCAGTTCCGGTTCAAACACAGATTTTACCAGATTAAGAATGAGTTGTACAAACAGATTTATAGTTTTCGAGAGTAAAAAATGGAAACAAGTTAACATTTATATTTAATATAAAATATGTAATGTGCACCATAAAAAAATATTGGTCTTACATAGACAAATACTAAGGCTGTAAACCAATACTAAAGCTAGATATATCTATTATAGTTGCAACCCTAAATAAATTTTATTTGGGTCATACACATGATTGACACAATTTAAAAGAGAAATTATAACATTAAGTGGTGTGATTAAATTATTTTTTTTAGTTAAGTAGCATAATGACTAAATCCACATTTAAAGGGGAATAAATGAAGTGTCGTAGTTCAAAATTCAACCCCTATATATATTACATATTATCCTTATTAACAGACAAAAACTCACGGTTTTTTTATTTTTTATTTTAACAAATGGACTTACTCCAAAATAAAATCGGGTAATAGTCACTTTGGTCCTTGAAAGTGTACTAAGTAGTCACAATAGTCCCCTCAATGTATAAAAAATTTAAAATAGTTGCTGACTATGCAATTCATTAGTGAAAATAGTCTTTGATTTTAAAATGCGTGATATTAATGATGAGTATTATTATCCAAATAAAATTCATTTGGGACTATGCATTACTTTATCTCCCGTGTTGAGAGTGAGTGAGTTTTGTTAACAACAGGACCGTGTACAGCAGACAGCCACCCATCTCATCTCAGAGTCAGTCGCAGCAGATCACGTCTCCAGTCTCCTCTCGTCCGCCTCATTCCTCATCTCATCTCCCATTCTCCAATAACAACTGTGATTGATTCAGAATGTTTCGAACATGGAGCAAAGCTATTATTCCACTCTCTAAATTTCGTACTCCAATGCACCAAACCTACGCTAGGGTTGCAGCTGCACCACCACCACCAATCGTAGAACAAAAAATTGAACCTACGGTATGCTATTACAAACTCCATATTACTATCTATTAACACTGGACACAACACTGACACCGATAATAATTTGAGAAAATGAATTACAATTAAATGTAATCACATGTGTTAATGTCGTGTCGGTGTCGGACACTGGACACACCTTCGATCAGAGGTGTCGGTGCTACAAAGCTTATTGCTACTTGAATTTAACTAGGCACACAAAATGAATAAATATGAAGTTTTGTTGTTTTTTACTTTGCAGGTTAACCTGGACAAGATGTTTTGGTCTAAACCCTGTTCTTTAGCATTGCCCCTCGATTCTCCTCTTCGAGTTAATGAGCCTGATTATCAGGGGTTTAAGCGTTTCATATTCAAACTCATGCTCTTTTATAGTAAGCAGAGTAAATCAATTCGAGGGGCTAATGTCGTTTACCGAAGAATTGTTTCGCAAGTTGATAAACCGCTTATTTATGAAGGTTAGTTCTCTTCATGCCGTTAGAAAACACATGTGCATAGGCCTTGTTTGGATAAACAGTTTAATTAAGTTCTTACAGCGTATAAGATATTTCTATAACAAAAGATAAGTTAAAATCAAACTGTTTTCATATAGTTATAAGTTGTTTTTATAAGCTATCCTGAAGAGTTTACATGAATAAGCTGAAAATAATCTTAAAGACCTGTAATAAGTTGTTTCTATCGGCTCTTACAAACAGTTTCAGTAGTGTTTATACCAATAGATAAGCTAGAATAAATCGATCAAAATATGCTCCATAATATATGTCATTATGCACGCACAAAGGCTTGCATATGGAAGTGCTTGTGCACCTATAGTGGTTATCTTTCTCCTATAATACAAACATCAGACATGTGTGTGCCTGTGCATCCCGGTAGTTTAGTTTGAGAGTTGTGGCTATTTTCTTTGATATTCTTGCTTGTTTCTCATTAGTGGGATGATTTGGATCCATCCCAACTGATTTTTATTTGGTAGAACACAGATAAAATTTTGTGAACTTGTGTATGTAACTTCAAAGATAAACTCCTCCTCCACATGTGCTATGGGGCATAAACGTTCCCCTCACATCCCTCTATTCTTTGGCTCATATTTATTTTATATCGTTTCTCTCGTGAATATTTGGAGATTTAAAAGTTAGCTGTCCAAGTGTCCATGTGTGTATTACTTTGTTCATTTTTCTTTCTCTGTTTTTATTTGGAGGGCTTTTGGAGAACATATTTTCTGAATAAATCAATTTTAAATAACAACAACTAAAGCCTTTTTCTATTAGGTACGATCGACTTTGTGAATGGAATGAAAACGTACTATCATGAATCATGTTTAATGATAGACCGTTTAAATCCAAATCTACCTTTAATGGTTTGACAAATATTGTTCCTTGCTTTCTCTCATCAACAGTTATTTTCTGATTAAATAAATTTTAAATAAAAACAACTAAAGCCTTTTCCTATTAGGTAGGATCGACTTTGTGAATTGAATGAAAACATACTATCATGAATCATGTTCAATGGTAGGCCATTTAAATCCAAATCTATCTTAGTGGTTTGACAAATAATTTTCCTTGGCTCTCTCATCAACTATTGGCCTTTTCCTATAAGATAACAATGCAGCATCTTTTCTACAAAAGGAACTACCTTGGCTTTTTCTCTAATGATTTTATTCCTAAAGATAAATGAAATCTTAACTAAACTAAAAACTATATTTATGGTCTTTTTCTGATTGAATTATCAAGATCATATTTGCTCTTTTTGATATATTTTTCTCACTTTTAAAGTTCCAACCACTTAAGTAAAGACAACTTGGAAAAGCTTCACATCGTCAACCCCAGCATGTTCTGGTGGCTAGATATACCATTTTCTAAAATTATATGTTTGCAAATCAGTCAGAGTCAAGCACATTCGGTGTAGAAGGAGTTTGATGTGTGGATTAGTGCTTGTCATACGTGTTATAGTTTGCAACATCCTATAAACTTCTTTCTTCTGTCTGCAGTGTTTAACTTGGAGAAAACATTCAAAACAACATTTTCTTTGCTTGTACTTCACATGTGGTTTTACTTGCGCCGTGTTAAGCAAGAGGGAAATGATGGCGTTGAATTTGGGCAGTACCTGTATGAGATTTACAATCATGATGTGGAGCTTAGAGTCTCCAAAGCTGGGGTGAGTTCTATTCTACAAATAGACATAATATTTTTACCATAAATTAATTTTCTTGCAAATTTTCCCAAAATAGTTTGAGAGTACATGTAGAAATTGGCCTCTCTTGATGAATTGTAGTCATTTAATTTGAAATGACAGGTTAACCTACTATTAATTAAGTGGATGAAGGAGCTCGAGAAGATCTTTTATGGGAATATTGTTGCTTATGATGCTGCTATACTTCCAGAAGCTAAACCGAGTGATTTTGCTACTGTTATATGGAGGTTGGTTTTGATATAAACTCATCCTCTTCAATTCTCCTTTTGCACCTATTGAAAGTAGGACCCTGTCAATTTATCATTTGTCTGTTGACCACTGTTTTGGATATTGAAAGAGTGAAGAAGCTTCCATACTTTGTATAAAAGATCTGCTTTATTCAAAGTTGTTGAAGTAATGGGTTTTAGTAAAAAAGGATGAGAAAAATCATAAGAGCTTGAATATTATTGCTAATAACTTGATAGTAGCTTATACGCAAGACGAAACTCTAACTCCTGATAATATCTTAGTAATATAAAAACTAATCCTAAGAGATATTCTTAGATACTTTAAGATTAGAAACTGTTCTTGGAAAATAAACTAACATTCTCTGATATAATACCAAAGATATTATTATATAATATCAAAGATATTTTCTTATATCATAACAAAAGTGTTGAGAGTCCCACATCGGATGGGATATGATATGAAACCCTCAAATCACAAGCCGGTTTTGTAGGGGTCGAGTTAGGCCCAACCCAAATTCTAAGATGGTATTAAAGCATATCCAAGTTCCATTGGGCTACTGGTTATCTGGCCACTCAGATCATGCACCAGATGCCCAGTCCTGGGCGTGAGGGGGTATGTCGAGAGTTCCACGTCAGAATAGATATGGTCTGAAAATATGTTTTTAAGTGAGAGACATCCCTCACCTTACAAGCTTGTTTGTAGGGGTTGAGTTAGGCTCAACCCAAATTCTAAGAGCCGTCAATGCCAGGCCCCACAATGTCTTCCGAAATTTCTTCTCAATCATTAAAAACCAATTTGTTGTGCTTTGACACAAGGTTCATGGATAATTCCCTCTATGACAAAATGTGGTAATGACATGATTGATGTACAATGCCATTATCCGATCTCATCCTTTTGGTACTCACCATATTGATTTTTAATGATTGAGAAGAAATTTGGATAAAGGTTTGAAATGATATTGGGAAAATTTCAAGTCCCACATAGAATAGTGATAAAGCCTGAAATGAGTTTGTAAAGAGTGGCACCATTCACCATACAAGCCGGTTTTGTAAAGATTGATTTATGTCCAACCCCAATTATAAGATGGTATCAAAGCTTATCCATGATCCATTGGGCTGCCTGCTATTGGGCTACTCGTCGATACCGCACCAGATGTGCGGTCCTGAGCGTGAGAGGGGTGTGTTGAGAGTCCCACATCTGATGAGATATGACCCGAAAATATGTTTATAAGTTGAATTAGGCCCAACTCAAGTTTTAAGAAAAAGTATAACCTTATCCATGTTTTTCTCCAGGAATATATTCTCCGACGATGGTTCTTCAACACCAGACGAAGCTGCATGGCAATCAGTGCAGGTATGTCTTCTAAATGATGGTAACATTTTTATTTATATTTGTAAAACAGATATTGTGTTGTGTGTGGCTTCCTGAAAAGTCTATCTAAGCCATGACGTTGAACTTAGAGATCAATTCAAGTCATACAATTTATTAGCCATTAAGCATTCATCAGTCAAGTTACTTCATTCAGCTGACAGTTGAGGCTCTCGGTTTAACATTTTGGCTTCTCTTGAAGGATCCTCCATTTTTCAATTAATATATTTTTATATATTCTTATCACATTGGAGTCTCTTTGCTGTAAAATCAGGGCTTATAATGATTATTGTTGTCATTGCATGAAGTACTTATGAGATTGCTGGCCTTTTCTCTTGCTAGAGCTTTCTGTTTATTGTTTTGACTGCTGATTTTCCTTTTCGTCTAGAACTCTTTCCAAAATAACAATATTGACAATTAGAAAACTCCATGTCATCACCATCTTTTGTATTGTTTTGTTTCTCTTTGTTTCCTTTGCCTTTCATTTTTTTAAATACCTGATGCTTATATTGGCTTTCACAATGCTTACTTATTTTCCTTAATTATATTATATTGAGTACAACAACATTGATACTGAAATCATATTTTTTTATAGGCGTTGGCCAGGTATGCTCGACGGGAAGTAAGTTGCATGACTTTAACAGGTAAACAATAACTTTTCTGTTTATAATATATTGTTGATTGTGAAGTGAACAAAAATTTGGCTAATGCCTACTTCTATATACTGGTTGTTAAAAAGGGCTTAAGTGACCCCTATCTCGCTACAGGGCTCTCATTGGAAAACGTTCCCTGAACAAGGGTTTTGAGGCCACAAATATAATTGTAGTATCTGGCTAGGAGTTCAACTTTAATTTCTATAGAATATTTTGATCAATTCGTCTACTTTCACTCCTTTTTTTTTTATATTTTTATAATTGATAACCACGTGCTAGTTATTATCTATACATTTTTAAACTTTCTACTAATATTCTTTATGGACTGCATTCCGCTTTTAACTAGATGGGTTTCAACATTCATTATTCGTTCCCTTGTGTCTCTGGTGATCTAGTTAGAAACATAGAATTTTCATTAAGTTGTGTAATGTAAATATGTAATATTAGTTTGCTGCATGTCAATTTTAACCTCCCAAGAAAACATAGCTATATTGAACTCTAACGCTCCATGCATGATAGCTGTTTTACTAGTAGAATACATGAAACCGAGGAAGACATATGTTTATGAAAAACTCTGCAGATATTATGGAGATGTTATTTTCCCCCCCCTTTCAACTTTGTATTTACTAAGTCATGGAATTTGAATGGCAGATAAAGAAGCACTATTGTCGGGGAATTTCATGTTTACCTCTTTAAATGATGAGATCAGAAGCAAAGAGGGGCATCAATTATAAAGTAATGATTTCTAAATATGTGACTAAGTAAATGTAAAATACATGCTGTTCTTTTTTTTTTGTCAACATTATTTTTTCAATAATCACGATAAAAGATTATATTGTTCTCCATAAGGCTTTATTATTCAATTAGCTTGATGTTGAGAAACTAGAATTTTCATATTCTTGCTCATACAAGCGATAAAAGAAAGGGGCAGAAATAATTGATGTGTGTTTTTTTCTCCTTTTGTTCTTTGTTCCTCTTTATAGACTATAGAGCTTGATAGCTTTAATTTTCTGCCTCAGTTATATGAAGCATTACAATGCATATGTATTAAACATTTAAAGGAGAAAGGAATAAGAATCAGAAAAATTCTAATTAATCCTTTTTGGAGTGACTCTTATCCTGCTTGACAATTCCAATAGGACCACTGAGCTCTTCCCTTTCCCCTCTAAGGTCGTCAAATATTGGCGATTTCTTGGAAATGAAAATTTGTGTGAAATGGCCTCAAAATCCTGCCCTTTTTACTTAAATACCTGCAGTTTTTGAAGGAGATTCAAATGAATGCATATAGTAGCATAAAAATTGGCTTATAATTGTCAATTTTAATGCATATACATTGTCAATTTGATCAATCTACTCCTTTTGAGATCTTCATGACTTCATTGTTTGCCTCAATCGAAGCTTATTAATTGTATACACTTCAATAAACACTAGGATTCTCTATACAACTCCTTAATTCACGGAGTGCATGATTTCATGATAACTGGAGACCTAAAGACATCAGATGTCATAAGATTCAACAGAAACATACTACCTAAAGGATTAACTAAATAATTATGTGTTTATCAAAATATTCTGACTTTGTCAAAATATTCTGACTTTGTCTATTTTATTTGCTTATTGCACAAGCGTTTAACACGATAAACACTTATGTATAAATTTGTATTAGCTTTTGTATATGTTGTAAGTTATTATTTTTATAAAGCTACTCTCAAACAGTTTCACAAAACTTATATTAATAGATAATTTCAAATAATTCGGTCCAATTATCTACGAATTACTCACCCAAAAACATGTAGACAACGAGTAATGGTAAAAACCAAAAGGTAGAGAGGAAGGACCAACTCTTTAGGCTCTACTATATTTTATGAAAATTGCTCTTCTCCCAACAAAAAACGTTCACTTTCAACTGAACTGTTCAAAATACCTTTGCGTTAGTTAACTCACCCAGATGTATAACCAACATGACTTAAGTCACGTTGAAAATAAAACACGTGTAACTTAAGTCACGTTCGGTCATGTTCCGACCATCAGCGTGAGTTAACTCACGCCCGTGTCAAAGACATTCCTTTTATTTTTTTCCCAATGAGTATAACGCCGGTGCTATCCTTTTATTTCTACACTTTTAGTTGAACATTCTAATTGGGTTAGTTATGCATAATTTAATGGGAATTATTTTTCCCACCCTATGACCTTCTCCCGCGCCCTGTAAAATTTTCAAAAATGTCCTTGTGCATTCCGGATTTTAAAATCCGGATTCATGTTTACTATTTCGGATTTTATAATTCGGACAATTTTTATGTATAGTCAGCCATCAAACTCTCTCACATTTCAGCAGTTTTGAGTTTTGCTTTTAAAAACAACAAAAAAACTAAGTAAAAAAAAATGCTAAAAATCATAAAAATAGCACCAAAAAATTCTAAAAATCAAATAAAACTAATGCAGATTTTTTCGGAATTTTATGAGAATATGAAAAATTAAAAAAAACGAAAAATGGGTCTAAACGATGGAATTTTGGATTTTGAGAGGTGGAGTTCCGTGAGAAGTCCCTTCTATGGGAGTCATGCATGGTCCTTGAATTTTTTCTGATTTTCTGGAGAAGTTTCGGAGCAATCCGATCAAGTAGCCCGAAAACCTGATTTTTGACTAAGAACAGGTAACAATGACCCAAAACAGAAGGATAAGAGTTAGGAAGAATAATATTGTCCCTAAAATGACTATCCATGTTACAAACATGTTTAGAATTTGTGCTGATACAGTTCAGATTATATAATCCAAACTGTTTTACCTTGAAAAAGGGTGTTTAGGGGGTTTCCAGATTATGTAATCCGGAAACATCATGTAATGCGCCCTATTTTTTGAAGTTTCCGGATTACAAAATCCGAAAAAATCCGTTACTCATTTTTTCACCCTTAAACAAAAGAAAACACCATTCCGGATTATAAAATCCGAAAACTCAAGGGCATTTTTGGAAAATTTAAGGCGCGCGAGGAAGCCCACAGGGTGGGAAAAGTAAGTCCCTAATTTAATGCACTGTGTGGTAACTGTTACACTGACAAATTGTTTGAAAACTTGTAGGGTCTGTTTGGTAAGACCAACAAATTAGCTTATAGCGGATAGCGAATAACTTATAAGTTCATATGTCCAAAAAGCTCTGTTTGGTAATGATTTTTCACCACGAGCTTATGACTTATTTCACGAGTTTATAAGCTATTTTTCAACGCTATTCCAAGTAGCGTTTGAGCTTATAGCTTATAGCTTATTGTTTTTTCTTCCAATACTACCCTTATTACTTTATCTAAAATCCAGTTTTACCCTTTAGGAATATAATTTAAAGGGTTTTGCTACAATAGACACACTCATTTTCATGAAGGTCTATTTTAGCAAGCTGCACCTTTTCATTTAGACTAAAATACCCATGCCTTTGCCCTTTCAAAAACTTAACACTAAAGGACACAAATGTAATTTATGTTTAATAATTAATTTTTTTTTGTTTTATCTTCCACCATGACTCTCCACGCTCTTTCTCTTTCCTTCAGCCTCTCTCTCTCTCCATGTTCAGGAGCAGGATGATTAACACCACCATTAATCGAAATTAGATTTGACAGAACATGAAAATTGAAGCCTCAAGGGCTTTCAATGACACACAAGATTTCCCTGTTTGCAAATGTAACAAATAAAATCAATCATAAATCCTTTCCCAACACATTGAAACCAACCAATTTTAGAGTGGTCACCGTTCTAAACACTGACAAAAAGAAAGAAAGAAAAAAAAATCTTCATTTGACCTATCAAAAAGAAAAAAAACTTATATTTTTTAGGCGTTAAATTAAATTGGATTTAATTTTTTGACATTTTCTTAATAAAATATACAAACTTTTTTTTTGAGAGAA
>Ga0228710_1002357_pt1 | contig 29726 bp, 13 predicted proteins | sample MedpolnodulmetaG_FD_177995 | JGI IMG/M metagenome (GOLD analysis project Ga0228710, IMG submission 177995) | Root nodule microbial communities from Medicago polymorpha collected in Santa Monica, California, United States - pink nodules | ecosystem: Host-associated > Plants > Roots > Nodule...
CACCCAAAACTTTTAAAGCCAAAGGATTGCCTTTGCAATAGGCAATAACACTTTCTGAGAGCTCTTCATATCCACTTTTAGGATGCTTTTCTTTGAATACAGTCAAACAGAAAAGCTGAAGAGAGTTGTGCTTATTCAATTCCTTGACCTCATATATTTCATCAACATTGCTAATTATATGCTTATCTCTAGTCGTTACAATCACTCTACTTCCTGGTCCGAAACATTCATAATCACTGACTAGATCATCTAACTGCTCTGAGTTAGCCACATTATCCAAAACAATAAGAACTTTTTTACGTCTAAGCCTATTGTTGACATAATGGTATTCAACTTTGGGTACATTAACATGTAGATTCTCTTCCTCTAACAGCTCTGAAAAAAGCTTGTTGCGCAAGAAATCTATACTATTCTTTTCTGTTTGTTCCCTTACATTTGCCAAAAAGCAATGACCTTCAAATTGAGAAAATAGTTTGGCATGTAAAGCAATTGCTAGGGTAGTCTTCCCTATGCCACCCATGCCCCATATCCCAATCACTCTAACTTCTTTTGATTCCATTTCTAATAATGATTTAACACCTTCATAGTTTTCCTCAATTCCCACAACTCCCTTCAATTCAATTGGTTGTACGAGATTCAGTCGTTGCAAAATGTCTTTAACAATGTCTTTGATGAATTGAGATTCAGACCTGGCATGGAAATGGTCACAAGTGTAACGAAATGAATATCAATTTCATCCAAAAAAATAAAAAGAGAAACAAAATGATATGTACAATATAATAATACAAATATCAAGACATTAGTTTATCATTTTATACATCATATTGAAAAGGTCTTTGTTGAAATGGACGTAAGTGCATAAAAATCAGAAAACCATCGTTTACTTGACATTCAAACTTGCATTTTTTAACAGCAAATGAAGTATTTTTTTTTTTTACATAAAAACAAGTGGTACTAAATTTTCACGGTGAATAAAAGTACAAATAAAAAAATGGCTAACGAAAGAGAAGAATAACTACGGACCGTTGATTATACATCCACACCCACCGCATGATTTCCGTGAAATGTGAAGATTACAGTTTTGAGTCCTTTAGAATGTTTCACATGTGCATTCTTGTCTTTCGTAACATTTAGCATCACTCGAAAAAAAATTATCGCCTCAACCACCTCCCTCACCTTTGTAGTCTTACCATTGAATATTCTATCATTCCTCTCCTTCTATATGCCAAACCAACCACACACTGATCTTTCCTTATCCTTTCCAAGCAAATGATGCAAAAATTTATAACAAAGGAGAAATGTTACGTGGAGGCACAATTACTACCTCTAACCATTTGAATATTCCATATTGCACTGGCGAAACCGCACCTAATGAACAAATGATCCTCAGATTCCAACACCACCATCATCCCACCACCAATCTGAGTTTTTAACATCAACGATCTCGTTCAAATAAAACAATTTGAAAAGGAAAGGACACATGATTTGAAGTACAATTTTTATCATGTTGTGTATCAGAAGTTCATAGCTATATATGAGTCTATAAAAAAACCAAAAAACTATATTTAAGAAGTTATTTAAGGATGAATTCTTTGCAAAAATCCGAATTCAAATCTAAATAAAATAATCGAAGGGTTTAGAAATAAAAAAAACAAACAAATATACAAGAAGTTAAAAAACTTCAGAGATTAAAGAAAGGTGCAATTGGAAAAATTAAATAAGATGGAAAACCCTTGGCTGCATCAGAAACAAGATTGAATGAATATAAATATAAATTCTATATATACCTATAAGTTTGAAAGTCCCAGCCAGCCAAATTGGCAGCTTCTGTGAGAGCACTTCTCCAATTGAACACCCTGATTTGACTACTGTGGCTCATGAGATCTAACTCATGCTTTGCAAACCATTCCCCGTATGTTCCTGTCTGCTTTCTAACATGGGATGGATCTATTTTATAGAACACAGGTATCACAATTTGTCCCCGATCTTTCTTACATTCCATGATCTTCACAATTTCATCCAAACACCACTTGGATGAAGCATAGTTTTCTGAAAATATGACAACTGAAACATGTGACTCTTCAATGGCTTGGATGAGTGATGGCCCGATCCCCTCTCCCTTTTCAAGTTTGTAGTCTATATACGTTTCAACTTTCTTTTGGTTCAGTGCTTCGCAAAGATGGCTTGTGATGTTGTCGCGAGTATCTTCGCCTCGAAAGCTAAGAAAAACATCATATTTTTTAGGAGACAGCATCAGAGAAGTAGAAGAAGCAGCAACGTTGATCATTGTGTTTTTTTTTTTGTTAACTTTCTTTCTTTTTTTGGACAGATTTGTTAACTTGTTCGCTTGCACTTAGGAAAAATGAGTATTCTGCTCTAACAAATAGATAAGACGTAGGAGCAAAGCAGGGGCGGAAACACATTCAATGCTGTAGGGGATTGACCTATCCAAAATTTAAAAGTCTTTCTCATTTATTTCTTTGTCGCTAACAATTTGTACAATAATGATATTTGAGCACTTTAGCTTTTACTGTGCTCATTTAATATTTTATTTTATCTATATCTCTTTCATATTATATCACCAATAAATTACATCTATCGTTTAACTCTCAGTTTCACTTTTGTTCTCTCAATTTCAATTGTGTATACACTCATATGAAATGTATACCGAGTATTTTCTAAATTTTTACGTTGAGTAATGATATTTGTACAACAAGTATCATTTTAGTGAAGACATTCTTCTTCTTTCTTTTTATCGGTTAAAAATAATAGAGAGACAAAAAGAAAGAAAGTACGAACACAATGAGAATATGAGAGTGTTGTTCAAAAAATTTCCTAAGATATACACGTTGATATTAATATAAAAATTGTTCTTTATTTTCTTGAATAACGCTAGTATACAAATTGTTTTTAAGTTTTTTTAGCACATGTAGGAAGTTTTGACGGTTGTTAAGAGATCTTCGTTGAGAAATTTATTGGCAAATAATCTAGTGAATAGAATTTCACTTCTAAAGTGAAATAATTGAAGAATATAGGGTTTGAACTCTGACTCCATATGTATAATACAACGTCTTTACCAACTGAGTTGTGTTCACGAAAAAAGAAAAAAGAAAGAGTGAACGAAGTAAAAAAAAGAAGAAATTGAATGATTAGTGCCACTGTGTTGGATTTATAATGAACCATGATTACCTCTTTTTTTGACAAACCATGATTACCTATAACCCTTATTTTTTTCTAATGTGTACCCTTGAACATTCGTATTCCAAATTAACAAATTATTTTTTAAAAATTAAAATATTTTAACTTTTAATGTATTGAATACATAAATTTTCATAAAATCTTATGATTTAATGTTCTTAAGAGCGCTTTCATAACATTTGTTAGCATTTTCTAAAAAGGAAAAAAATGAAAATACTAACATGTGTAAAATGTCAACGTCATATCTAAGTGCAAAATGTTTTTTGTGGGATCTAAGCGCAAAATGTTAACAAGTGTCTAAAGAGAAAAAATAATCTCCCGCCTTTTTGTTCATTCGTCTCTCTAGTTTTTATAATCTAACAGTTGGTTAACTCACAAAGAAAAAATAAAGAAAAAAATATCTAAAAAGAGAGAAAATAAAGTGGGTGAACGGCTGAAAGTAAATGTAGGACGATTATAACCATACAAGAGTGTTCAAGAAGGATCCAAATTTTTCCCAAAGGCATATGTAAAAGAAGTTATGTTCCTTTGTTTTTACCATTGAATTGTAGACGGTGGCATTACATCAAAGGTTTGTATGGTTTTTGTGGTGTAATAATTGAGTTTAAATGCTAAACATGTTTCCTTTGTCCCAATTTAGGATCTTGGGACATTTTATGGCTATTTAAATAGGCTTGCATCCTTTGACATTTTCATTTATTCTTCAATTGTCACCCATTCTAGAAATTTTCCTCTTTTTTTTTCTAGTTTTGAGTGGTTTAAGAGATATCATGGTCAGTGTTACCCATTTATGCGATCCCTGAAATGGTTTTGTAGTTTTTGTACGGATCATATGATAGTCAGCATAGACCTTTGATATCAATTACATAGCAAATAGTATTTTGAAAAGAAAAAATAGGATGAAAAAAGTAATAACCTTATTCTTTTCCTTTGTTTTGTGTACTACATATTAACATTAGTTTGGGGGCCAGGAATAAATTAAGTAAATTACACTTGATTGATTTAAAATATTCTCAAACTGTATTAAACTAACAATTTTCTTTATAAAATCAATTGCTAAAATATTTTTTAACTATGAATTACTTTCTTATTTCTTTATCAACTATATATATTTAAATTGAAAAGGGTTAAATTAATCTTTTCTTCTTCTTTGTCTTGGTTCTTGTACTATAATTTAATTTGGTCTTTTGTAAACTTTCATTTTTTTTTTGAGAGGATGTAAACTTTCATGTTGATTATGTAGGTTGCATAATTATGCAGGTTGGTATGCTTCTCCGTATGCAAGTTAATATAAATAAATGGATGTACGATCACTTTTTATTTTTGAAAAGGGATTGTGACTTTTTTTAAAAATATATGTCATATTATATACAGATAAAAGATGCAAAAAATATGGAAAAAAAATTACGCATCGATAGACTTTTACTAATAAGCAATAAAATATTACAAAATAAAATGCTAAATATTAGAGAAGTATAAGCATGATTGTTTGTTTAGTGTCGTAGACTTGCACTTGCAGAAGTTCAATATTAAATTTGATGAAGAGAATAATAAACTTTTACGATGTGTTTGTTGTAGACTTGCACTTGTAGAAATTTAATACTTATAGTAGGTTTGATGAAGAGAATACAAACTTTTACAACGTTGTTTATGTTTGAGTCTAACATCATTATTTACAGTTTTTTATCTCAATAAAATTCAGTCACGCCAAAAAAAAAAATCCTGAATCTGCCCCTGTATATATCAAATAAAGAGAGTATTTTTTTATATTTTTTTTTACAAAAATAAAACGATATTCATTCATTCAAATCGATAAAGTACATCAGATACAAACATCGCTAAAAACGTAAAGGATAAATCTGCGAACAAACTCACAGCATCCAAGTTAATAGCATACAATAGCAAAATGCCTACAAATAATATGATAAAACTTAAGTCACCGAAATACTCATGCTTCCGGATATGCAACGATGACGCCCAGATCATTGGTTGAATTTGTAATTGACTCATGTCGATCTTTCAATAGGAACTAAACGAACACCGCGACAAGACGCGAAATCAAACGTCGCACAAGACGACGAACAACACAACGTCGCACTTAGACGACGAAATCACAAAAAGCACAAAAGGAAAGCTTGATACATGTGAAAATCACTTATTTAAATTAAAAGAAAAAAGGAAAAAAGATGTAAAGGGGTGATTTTAGGTCAAAAAATGACCTAAAACCACCTCTCCTCGATGAACGAAAGAGAAAAAAAATTTAGAAAAAAGTTAGAGTTTCTCTCATTAAAAAAACTAGGACCGGCTTGTTTTTCTCCACATAAAGAGAGTAATAAAATACACTCATTCATCATGTTTATTTTTTTGATAAAATACTCTATCATCTTTTGTATCTCTTTTCTCTTCCTCTTTTGGTTTATTTTCAAATTTCTTAATGGAGACGTGTTCAGGTACTAATTCTTTTTTGAATAAACAAATCATAGTAATTACTATTATTAGATCCAATGTTAATTATTAATTCCATTGACTTTTTATGAAATTCATTGACTTTTGATACTCTGACACAGTCATGTGATTAATTGACTTCATCTACCGGTAGTACTAGTTGCGTTTTTTATTTGTGGGCCAAAGTATTCGGAAACAACAAAGAAATCTACATGAAACAAACAAAAGTGTTCACAGATCAGAAGATAGAGATTAATGATGAAGATTCATTTAAGATGCAGACATCTTCAACTTAATGGATCTAGTAGTAATCTTTCAGTTGTATTTTTTCATAGGCAAAATAAATTAAAGAAATACAAGAGGTACTTCAACCTATATATAACTAAATTTGTAAAATCTCAATGCAAACACGCAAGAGGATTGCACTGCCAATTGATGAAGACAACATATGCTGATTTACTATCAATTTTTTAAAAAAAAAAAAAAAACAGTTCCATCGAATTCGTTTTATGTTGTCCACCACCTTGGAACATTATCAATATCTCCTTTAAACATGACAACATTCGCAGTATTCCATATGCAATATAAGGTAACCAACCAATGCCGTTTCTGCAAATGTAACAATCACAAACATAGTTAAAAGAATTCGATAAGCAATCGAAATATTTGGATAACTATATGCGCCTTTGACTAACTCAGAATTTAAAATGTTGATAAAACATATTTGACAAAGATATTTGCAACACTTTCAATTCAGAAAAAATATCATTTGCATAAGCATTCAACACATCCTTTAAGAATTCAAGTATTGTTTTGGCCTAATAGACACTTTTGCTATTTTGGGTCTAAATTTTAAACTTATTTTTTGAGGCCTAAGACGGTCGTCCTCTTCACCCTGCTTCAGATACAACCATGTAACAACCCAGTCATATTTCTTAATTTATTGGTGTTTTTTTTTCCTGAAACCAGCTCAATGAATTTTAGAAAATGATCAACATTCAACACCATCTAGTTCTTCAAAAACTTGGCGCCCAATATCCCACTCAAAAATTGTATCCCACGCCTGAATTGAACGTTGGTTACTAGAGGCAATTTTAAATTGGTAAATAATTATTCGTCGATTCTCAGTTGATAATGAATTATCAATCAATAACAATAAGTATTTTTTTAACAGCTATTACTTATTCAGTTGCTAATGAAAATTTGCTACCCCTTTATTCTTAACCCAAAAAAAGAAAATAAGACAAGCCATCTCAAGACAATTATCATAATTAATATAGTACCACATCGATATTTTAATCCTACAATAAGGATATTCCCAAACATTTATCAATAAAAAAACAAAAGGGATATTCCTTAACATTTTATTAACAAAAAACAATAAGGATATTCCCAAACATTATACTCAACATTACACTATATAAACGACAAGGGAAAACTATACCCACAACCATTATACAAGTTCTTCTCCAGCCTATAATTAACAAACGTATAGTACTGAGAGAATTGATATTTCAACCTCCCAAAATATCAATCCCACCCCAACAGTACTACAAATTAAAATGGACCAAAAGCCACATGTTGTATTTGTACCATACCCAGCACAGGGTCATGTTAATCCCTTAATGCAACTAGCTAAACTCCTACGTTGTAATGGTTTTCACATAACCTTTGTGAACACTGAATTCAACCACAAACGTTTGGTAAACTCTCTTGGACAAGACTATATGAATGGTCTACCAGATTTTCAATTTGAGACCATACCTGATGGTTTGCCTCCTTTTAATAAAGATGCAACACAAGATATTCCAACGTTGTGTGATGCAACTAGAAAAAATTGTTATGCTCCTTTCAAAGAGCTTATCAATAAGCTTAATACTTCATCACCACATATTCCAGTTACTTGCATTATTGCTGATGGTCTTTTTGGTTTTGCTGGAAGAGTAGCAAGAGATTTAGGCATTCAAGAAATACAGTTTTGGACTGCTTCTGCTTGTGGATTTGTGGGATATTTGCATTATGATGAACTTGTCAAAAGAGGCATTCTTCCATTCCAAGGTAAACAAACCTCTTCATTGCATCTTTTTATATTTTATTATGTTACGAGCTATATCCAAATCAATACGTCAAATCAATACAACAAAAAAATCACATACCACAAAAACTGAATTTATTGGATTTCTTTTAATACTTTTGTGGAAAGGTGCGTTTGGACTTTTTTATGAACTTTTTGTGGAAAGGTACGTTTGGATCGATCCGATTAGATTTTTTAATTATTATTTTTGAATCCAAACTGCACCAAACCCAAACAAAATATATAAATTGTAATATTTATCTTTTTATATTTATTTTATATAATTGGTATGAAATGTTGCATTATTTTTTTATTTGTTAATTTTATTTTTAATAATACTTGTTTATTATTTATTTTTTATTTTATAGTCCGTTTCAACTTTTTTTTAATAGATATGCTTCAACGTAGTTTTTTATTTTTTTATTTTTAACGTAGTTGATTCTAGTTAATTTGAATTGTTAATTTTTTTCGTATCTATTGGTTATTTAATTTGTATAAATCATTTGTCATAATATAAGCAAGTAGTAATTATGCTTTGGTAAAAACAAAATGAACCGATTCACATCACTATAATTCAATTGACAGGAACATTGCAGTCCAGGTGGACATCCCTCATATTCATAAAAAATTGAACCAATAGCTTTTTTTGACAATAAATGAATCAATATCGTCATAACTGCGTTTAATCAAATTGAATTTTATCAAGAAAGCAATCCAAATCAAATTGAAGCTCATGTTATAAGATAGGATGAGTCTTTGTCTCAAACTAATCCAAACTAAACAATAAAACACCGATGTTGTGCTTGACATTCAAAATAGCTATGGATCATAGAAGGAAAAAAAATTGAAACCAAAATATAGAAGGAAACTTTAAAGTTTGACCTCTAAAATGGTTCTTATATCAAGAACAATACTACCCTTCTCATATGTGGTGTGCAGGATAAGAAATATTACATATAGTATGAAAAATATTATATGTATTAAACACACCATAAATTGTCCAAACCATACATATAACGCCACGTTCCAAAAATTTTACTATTTCAAATTATATAATCTTAATTATTGTCCAGTATTGGTTCAGATTATTTAATTTAAAATATGCACAGACATTGTTAAAAGTTATGATTTGGGGGTATGACATGTTGCATATAATATAATTTGAATCATGTCTAGAACACAGGAAATAGAAAGAAAAAAAAAAGCTGCCAATATATGAAACATAACAATTTCAACAACATAATTTTAACAATAAAACACAACAATGTACAACATCATTATTAAATAAAAACAAGATTATGATCAACCAAACTAATTTTTTTCATATGGTCTATACATGCAAGCTCTAATTTCTTCGTAGGTCCTAAGTCGAATCAAACTATCCCGAGTATCGTGAAAAGATCTAACCCGATCAGTCCCTTTAAAATATACTAACGAATAGTCAAAGGGGGGTTGTTCCTCACCATCTTGTATTCCAGATCTCTTTGGATCTGGGACCCAGATATTGTTTAGAATAGTTCCACCTTCTCCTTCTCCATCATCTGTGTTCCCAAATTCTTTGAATGGTGCGTGAGAGGGATGACAAGCCTTCTCCCCCCATCTTCTTGTGCTAAAAATTTCGTTTTAGTTGCCAACATTTTGTGGTACACAGTGTAATAATGTAAATGTGTTATGAAATTATGTTCACTTAATAAATTGTGATAAATTATTAAGTTTTGTTGTCAATTTTTAATTATACCATTTTAATAATTTGAGTTTAATTTGAACAAAACTAGGTAAACACAATTTCGATTTTATAATTCAAAAAATGTCAAATATGCTTCATATTATATAATCCAAAAAATGTCAAATATGCTTCATATTATATAATCCTAACATGGTAATGGGACATCCAGAGGGTGTGTGAAGAGTTAATAGGGTGAGAAAAGAAAATCTCTTCATCCATTATCATCCAAATTCATCCATTGCCACGCCTAAATTATATACCACTTGTTTTGATTGACCGGACATCAAAGGGCATTGTGCTGCGGAGGTTTTAAATAGTGACATACTTTAAATATTTTTTTAATTAAAACTCAAAATACACTCTTTTTTTTATAAAAGTCAACAATTTTTTTTTTTGAGCAAGAGATTAATTACAAAATTTGGGGGACCAAGCAAAAACCCAATTAAATATATATAGTTTGGCAAACTAAGAAGAACTCTAACAAAGTAAGGCCTAACAAAACTATGCAAGAAAAAAACCCCAATGTGCATTTACAAGACAATTGCATTGCTCCATCTTGTTCTAAACCTCTAAGAAATCAAATTATCCTTATCATCGTATGCTAACACCACTACTTGTGAATCAATCTCTATCTAGATTTTTCTCCAACATATCTCTTTGGCCTTTTTAATGACATACATCGCATCATAAAACTTAGAAAACAAGCATTGTGATGCCCCTATATTCTTAGAAAAAACTCCTAAGAATTTAGTATTATGGTCCCTAAAAATTACCCATATGGCAGCATTGTTAGAGAAACCCATAGAAGAACCATATGTATTCACCTTTATCCAACCAAGAGCAGGAGGTTGCCGAAGCACCTCTTCGATTTTATCAAAATTTCTGTGATTACTAGATATCTTGATGAATTGCAAGACCAGAAAATCATCCATAGAAGAGGATATACAACCGTTAAGAGAGTTTTCTACTTTGTCTTACCTCAACAATGAGAATATCAATCATTCTTTCTTTCAGTTTTGGTGATTTAATTCTGAAACCTTCTATTGTTTCTGTCCAGCTAAATTGCCCAAAAAAACAAAATTGTCATTATTTCGAATTCATATTATTAAACTTTATATTTGTAGTAACTTATTTTGTCAAAATTTTAGATGAACATTTTGTTTGCGATGGCACCTTGGAAACAAGTTTAGATTGGATCTCAGGAATGAAAGATATCAAATTAAAAGACCTTCCAAGCTTCATGAGAGTTACTGATTTAAACGATATTATGTTTGATTTCATGGGTTCTGAGGCACAAAATTGTTTGAAATCATCAACAATTATAATCAACACATTTGAAGAATTAGAAGATGAAGTCATTGCTACCCTTAAGACCAAAAACCCTAACATATATAGCATTGGTCCACTTCACATGCTTGGTAGTAACTTCCCTAAGAAGGAACGTGGTTTTAAGGCAAATGGTTCAAGTTTATGGAAAAGTGACCCAGAATGCACAAAATGGTTGAATAAATGGAAACCTAGCTCAGTTTTGTACGTTAATTATGGAAGTGTAACTGTTATGACCGATTATCACTTGAAAGAATTTGCTTGGGGAATAGCAAATAGTAAGTTACCGTTTTTGTGGATAATGAGGCCAGATGTAGTAATGGGTGAAGAAATTTCAACTTTGCCACAAGATTTTCTAGATGAAGTTAAGGATAGAGGATATATAACTAGTTGGTGCATGCAAGACCAAGTGCTTGCTCATCCATCAGTTGGGGTTTTTCTAACTCATTGTGGTTGGAATTCTACAATTGAAACTATTTCTTCAGGTGTTCCAACTATTTGTTGGCCCTTCTTTGCTGAGCAACAAACAAATTGTAGGTATTTATGCAAGTCTTGGAAAGTAGGAATGGAAATTAACAATGATGTTAAAAGGGAGGAGATAACAGAACTTGTACTGGAAATGATGAAAGGAGAAAAGGGAAAACAAATGAAACAAAAGAGCTTAGAGTGGAAGAAGAAAGCTAAAAAGGCTAATGATTTTGGCGGATCATCATACACTAATTTCCATAAGTTAATTACAGAGGTTCTCCGTCACAATAATATTTAAGTCTTATTATTATTGGTCTAATATGAAATTTATCTTGTTTTATTACTGTGTGTTAAAGTATTTCTTATTTGAGCTACAATCATTCTCATGTTGCATTATAGTGTATGGAGAGGGTGTCTTCATTTTCTCATAATGCTACAATTGTGTTTACAAAGAAACAAGCAAATATGGTGTTTCATGTAATCACATAGACGATTGTAACTAATGTTGCTTTATTTATCTTTGATTATGTTGTTTGTTGCACAACTCATTTGATTGATTTGGAAATGTAATATTTTGTTGGTATTTTTACTTATTTCTGAAGGGAAAAAATAATTGTATCATGTTAGGTCTCAATTCAATGTTTGATGACCAAATAAGATATGACACATTAATCTTAAAATTTATTATATAATACCTCTAAAAAAGACCTATGTTAATATATAACTGCAAATGAGTTTGGTCATTACTTTGTCTATTCTATGAGTTTCTCGCGAATCCTATTTGAATTTTAAAATTTGAAATGTTTCGACGTGTGTTTGGAGGTTTTTATGAGATGTTCATGCTGTTTGGATTCTATAATTTGAAATGTATAGGGCGCGCAAGAAACTCATAGATTGAGAAAAGAAACAATCAATAAGTTCAAAATAAACCAATTCAAATGAGCCCTATATGTTTAATGTACCAAAAAACTACATGTTATCCACCAGTTACAATGGTTTAGCTATTTAGATTTAGATAGTGACGGCTTTGTATGTGGGAGTATGATTCATCTGAATCATTGTGTGCGCGCTTTCTACATCACTATAAGTCTATCTTTTGGAGAATTGAAAGGTGGATGCATTCGGTGGCTGTATTGACTGTGTACCCACCATTGAAGAAAGGGATCATGTTTAAAAGAGGTGGTATGTGTTGCTTGTGATGTCGTTATAGCACATGATCTAATTGCAGTGGTCTTTTTATAGAAGTTAAATTAGTCTACCAAAACCGACATCAATGAGATTAGTCCACTTAAATTAGTCTTTTTATGGGGATGGAGAAGGTAAAACCCGTCCCCACCCCGCCCCATTGCCATGCCTAATGGCAAGGCTGCCGCCTTAGACCCACAACTTATACCCGCCAATGTCTATTTGGTAATTTGCTAATAGCCAACAAACAATCACGTTGAAAGACACTCACAAGCTAGAAGATGATACACTAAGTATTATTTCCATGCTCAAGTAGAATTTACTTTGAGGTAAATAAATGAAATCGCTCATGTTTTAACACTTGTAATCACATTTCTAACTAGCTTTCATATCTTTATTGATATACTGATATGTATTACTGATATCTAATGAAATGTTATAAATATGTTTTTCTAGAAAATAGACTATCCTTATCAGAAAAAATAAAAATTAATAATCGGACTATTAGCAATGTATAAGTCAGCTAACTTTGGTATATAAAATTGTGAGAGAGATTAATTTAAGTGTTTATTTTTGTACTAAATTAGTTTGCATTTCAAATTATGAGTCATACTGTCATATGATTATGTTCCTACAATGTGAATCACATCCTATAATGCTCACTAGCTTCTATGTTCACAATTTCACATGGCCCAAAATGACTTAAACACAAATTCCAGTTCCTGTTTTTTATGGCCTCAAGTGTCCCACAACAAATCACCCACGACAGCATGACCCACGCCATTTACCCTTCACGTTTCTTTACTCCCAAAGAGATTCAAAAACTGGCGAACTAAGCTCTTCTAGGGTCCATTTAACTTAACAACGTAAATTCTTTGCCAGCTTGAGTTTTGTACTGGTAATCTAATCTAATTTATTCTCGTGCCGATTTCTGAGATTTAGGTGGCGTAGAACGAACCTACAATCGAGTCCTAAATAATAAATATATAAAAAATTTAAATTTCTAAAATGTAAAAATAATTTGTTTGAAGAGGACCGTTTTTACTACATTAAGAAATTATATGATAAAAACATCAAATTTCATACAAAAAATCATTGAATTTTTTATTTAATATTCAAATGCTCATAAAACAATCTCTATGAGCATTTTTAGATGCAAAGTCACTAATAATTGTGTTTACATCAATATGTTCAATCATATATTTGTCAATATATAAAATGACTAGAAGCAACTTTGTATTGCCTTCTTTCTCCTTTCTCTTTGTTACAATGCTACTTGTTTGCAAATTAGGATTTAATTTAAAAGCAAGTATGATGGTTTGATTCTCCTTTCTCTAAGGCTACTATAGGTTCTGGGATCCTAATCGTGATATAAGATGGATTTGACGGCTCAAAGTTTATGCAAAGACACAATATTTAATCTGGCTTTGTTTACACAACGCTCTTCCAACAAATACATGTCGGAACTACTGCAACATGGCAGCTACACCAGGCTGCACCCGTTGCTCATCTCTTATGAAAGATTATTTACACTGCTTCCGTGATTATCCTCATTATGTAACATGGGAATTTTTTCTCCCTAACAAATGCAACGGTTTGGGTCAAACAAATGGCTTGTGGTACTCTATCGACATTTTTATTTCTTGCAGGTTTATGGCAGGCCTGGTGTTGGAGAAATAATAGTATTTTTGAAGAACATCCTTGGTAGATTCAAGAAGTTGTAAGAAAGACTCAGACGTTGGATGACGAGTTCATTACTTTTTGCCAACCTCCAGACTTTGATACATCTATGGATCGAATTTTATCGCATTGGAAACCACCTCCTAACGTACTCATAAAAATAAATGTGGATTGCAGAAAACAACTCTCATTTAGGAGTTGGTAGAGTTATTCGTGGCCATGATGGTAGCTGGATAACAAGATTCACTCACTTTGAAAATGATGGTGATGCACTCTTGGTGGAACTTCGTGCTATTCAACTTGGAATTGCAACTTGCTATGATTTCGTCTATACAAACATCATTTGTGAGAGTGGTTATTTAGAAGCAGTAAATCTTATTCACAATTTCGAAAATGCAAGTTTGCATGTGTAAGCCTCTATATGTTACTAGAAATCTCAAATGTCTTGCAACATTTGACTGGAAATTTAGTTCACATTCTGACGAAGCAGAATATGTGTTGACTTTATGGCTAAGGAGGTTGTTTATTCCGCCTACTTGTCTCACTTAAACTTTCTTCAGCTGACTTAGATTCTCTCCTTCTAAAACAAACTAGATATTTAGTTTTTTTAGTTTTTTTCTTTTTTCCTTTTGTTTTGTTACATTGTAACACCAAAAAAAAAATTAATATTATTATTATGAAAGATACTAAACAAAATGAGGGAAGCTACCCCTTCAATCATTCTGAATTAAAAGACCTAAGATATGATACATTAAGTCGACTAATTCCATTGTCATCAAGAAGAGATATTTGAATTGTGATTGCGGAGAAGCTCATGATTGGACCATCCGAACTGCACCATGGGAATTTAGATCATGAGCACATCGATCTAAGACCAGGGAAGGATAACATGATTTCAGCATGGAGAGCATAAGCACATCTAATTATATATTTGAACACTTTTTAAATAAAATAAAAAATTCTAAGAAGTGTCCATAGAACACTTGATAAAAAGTTTTAAATAAATATTTTTTGAGATTTATGTATTATCAAAAAGCAATTTTTTTCTATATGAAAGTTTTCAATCGTTTCTATTTTAAAATATTTAATACGTGCTCTAAGATCGCTTGTTAGCAATACTTTTTTACAAGATTTGAACACTTATATATTAATTATCTAAATGTTTTTTTTTAAGGGAACGTGTTTATATTTATAATATCCTTCAAAAAAATGTTTATATTTATAATAAGTAAGAAACTTCTCTCAAAAAAAAAAATAAGTAAGAAACTACGATCAATATAATAATTTATTTTCTACAAAAAAAATATCTCTATTTTGACAACGTCTATCCGGGTAATGTGGACCTACTAAAAACCAAAATCAAATATAATATGTAAATATAAATAATTAATATAACAGATACTTGATTTTAACCTTCATGATATAGTATATTTTGAACCCAAAAAATAAAATAACAAATTTGACAAAAAAAAATTTATTGACAACTATTTTTTTTCGTCAAGATTGACAGCTTTTATTTTCTTATAGTGTAAAGTATTAAATATAAAATTATAAGATTTTACAAATTTTGATTCTTATAAATATGAGTTCAAATATTTTTATAAAATTTGTCTAAAAAAATTCTTCCAAGTATTAAATATTTACGAACAAGCTAAGCAAAAGGTTGGTTTGGTTTTGGCTGATTTTCATCAAATTGACTTGGGGTGTAATCCCATATTCATGTTAATTGAAAACTTTACAAGAGTTTGAGGAGTATTTATTTGTTTCGCTGATAAAAAACTGTCACAGTCATTAACTTTCTATTATTTTATTTTCATTTATTTTACGTATAAAATGATGTTTGGCATAATTTGCATATAGTTTATTTTAACTAAGCTCAAAGTCAAAGCACAACAGTTACTTTTTTTTTTAGGCAAACAAAGGAAGATCAAAGTACAATTACTGTTGTTTCATACTATCTGGATTCTGGTAGGGACTAGGGACAACCACATATTCGGATGGTAGGGTGCAAAAGAGAGAAATTTGGTGATACTTCTTTTCACAGTACAGATTTATCTTCCATTCCTTGTCTCCCAACATTCGTGAATCGTCTATGTAAACATGATGTGGCCCTGGACAGGGTTGCTCTTATTTCTGTCGTGGAACTTCAATAATTGCACATTTCATCGTTTAATTTCAAAGTCCCACAATTGTTTGATTCCTTGGCCAATGATTTTACATCACTTCAATAATTATAACTTTTTTTTAAAACCGGATATCGTCTGCGTGCAACTACAAAGATTAATCCCTCAAGCATTGTGGAACCTAAATGGACGACAAGTTTTTCCTAAGAGTTTTAACGTTGCTGCATGCGCAAGACTGAATTTGAACTCAGAACCTTGGTTAAGCTAGAAGAGGCTCATTTCATCTCATCTAAACGCTCTTGGATACTTCAATAATTATACATGATTATGCTAACTTGTGCTCTAAGGCTTTGTTTGCGAGTTGGGTTTTGGAGGGTAGAGGAAGGGAAGGAAAGGCTTATGGAGAGGTAAACCCTTGTTTGGGAGTTTTAAAAAAAATAGGGAAAAGTTTTGAGGGGTTTTGAAAGGCTTCATTTGTCCAATTTTAAAGTTCCCCCAAATTGGGGGGTTTTGGGGGGTTAAACATACAAATTGACAATTTTGTCATCATAATTATTCAAAATTTCAATTATAACTTACAAGATAAATTACAAAGTATATCACAATGTACTGATTTTAAGAGAAAAAAAATGGTAAAATTATCACATAAGCCCTCCATTTCCTTTCCTTGTTGGTTTTTTAACTCCCAAACAAGGGGAAGGCTTTCCCTCCTTTCTCCCTTCCCTTCCTTCCCTTCCCTTCCCCTCCTAAGCCTTTCCTTCCCCTCCACTCAAAACTCACAAACAAAGCCCAAGGAATTTAGAAGGAAAAAAAATATGTTTTAAAAGAATAAATATTTAACTTTTGAAGAGAGAATGCACAATTTCCTATTTCAAATTTCTATCTTTAGTATACAAACATGTGTTTTAAAATTACATGTTAACATTTTCCATTATATATTTCAATAGTGATCACATATTTCAACCCTACGTTTTCATTTAAAGTAGTAGAAAATAGTGGATGGTTGATAAGTTAGTTTATAGTGGATAACTATTAAATTAGCGGATAACGAATATGTTGGTTGATTGAATTTGTAGTGTTTGATAAATTGATGGTTGAACCAACTTATAAATATAAAATAGCATTTGAAATATATTTATTTATTAATATTTAATTTTTTACAATTAAGACAACAAAAGTAATATTGAGAGGAAAAAAATATAAGATAAGCGTTTTAATCTGTAAACTATTTAAAGAATCTTATAAAAAAAACACTATAAGCTAAAAACAAAGTTATAAGCACGTCTTTAAAAAAATAAATTATAAGCACGTGAAAAAAAAATTGTCACCAAACGTGTGATAAATTTTGGTCGTAAATTTTAAGCTATAAATTATCCATTACATACTCAAAATTTTGCTTTACTAACAGGATCGTTGTATATATACAAGTCTTATTTCTTATATATACAAGTCTTTTACTAATGTCATGAAGAGATTCAGATATCTTATTTCCAATTAAAACATTACACACAGTAGCAAAGGACTAAACATTTGGACCCTAATAGACCTAGACACGATTTCCATAAAAAAACCTTCAAACATTTAATAAATGTATCATCTTTAATTAAAAAATTTGAGTGAATCATCAACTTCTTCCCTGAATTTTTACGGGTCGGTCAACTTCGTCCCTTAATTATGCCAAATATCAATTTAATCCCTGAATTTGTTAAATGTCAATCAAGTTAGTCCTTCTGTTCAAACGGAGTGTTAACGGGGCTGGCGTGGCCGTTAACCTCTCACATGTCAGACGCCACGTGGACAGGGACTAGTTTGGCCGATAATAACAAACATTTCGAAGGACTAAATTGATTGATTTGCAGAAAATGTTTTGGCTTTCTTCCCAAATGGCTCTTTTCTTCCCCAACAGCTCTTTCTTCCCCAATTGTATAAAATTGGAACCCTAATTACACAATTTGCAATCTACACTCTATAATCATGTAAAATTTCCTCCAATAATAAGTGGTTCAGTTCTGCCCCAATTCAAAAAACTTCAAACCCTAATTTTTTCGTATTGAATCTGAAAGCCAAAATCCTCAAAATTTCTTGAAGCAAAACTATTGAAATTGAATCTGAAATGATTGGGAGTGGGAATATGGGAAAAAACGGTTATGAAAGTCAAGCTTCATCTTCAAGCTCCAAGTTTAATGGTGTTGTGAGAGTGCTTGAATGTTGGTGTCCTACAATTTGTGTTGTTAGAAAATCCAATACTTCAAAAAACCCAGGAAGGCCATTCTATGCTTGCCGTCTGCCAAAGGTTGGTTTAACTAATGAAAAGAGGTTGAAGATGATTGAGAAATGTAATCTTTCTATAATAATATTGCCATCAAATTAGTCCCTGAATTATTTCTCTATCTATCAAATAGATCCCTACGTTATATAAAAAACCATCAAATAAGTCCTTGAATTGTTTAATCAGATATCAAATTGATCCTTGAAACATATGTGTACAAAATAAATTAAAAAAGGCAGAACACAAAAATTGAAACTGAAATATTACATAGGCATAAGTCATAGGTCAGAAGTCTGAGAAATTACATAGGGAAAAGCAACCCAACTATGGGGCATTAACAAGTCATAAGTCTTAAATGGCAAGTTAAGCAAAAAGAAACCCAACTATGGGGCATAATTCAAATAAGCCTAAATATTACGAATCCAAAGCGTCTATTGAACTCCAGGAAGCATCACTTCTTTGGAAATCCGGGAATTGGTATAAACTCCATGAAGTTAGTAGGTTGGGTCGATTAAGTCATCATTATCCAAAACATCACTATCTACCAAATGTTGTGCATATATTTCGACATCATTCTCATTAGCCCTTGCAGCTTGCACCATATCCAAAACATGTTGATCAGTTGTCAATGGATGCAAGCAGATGTTCATATCATTTGCAACACCCTCATACGGCTTCATGTACCCTTGTTTAGATACCTTGAAGTAGTTTCTGCAACATTTCACCATCTTCTCTATCTCCCACAAACACAACTTATCAACATTTATCTTTTCCCACACACAGAATTCACCGCCAACGTATTGCAGCCTCCGATTTTCATTTCGCACTAAATCACCACCGTGATGCGGTATTAGTGTAATATTGTGTCCCATCCTACAGATTTCGGCAAGTTTAGTTTTAATCACAAACTAAACAACAACAAAATACAAACCCTATCCAAAAACTGTTTTACTCAACCCGTAATTTCCTTCATTACAAAGTTAAATGTTCATCAATTTTAGTAACCAACAGAAGAAGAAAAAAATCAAATTTTCAAATTTTTAAGTCTTAACCCAAAACCCTAAAACGAATAATCAAAACAACTGTCTCAAAAACGCAACAAACACAAACAAAGAACAAGGCGAGCATCAACGATCACAGAAACAAAATAAACAACATGATCAAAACTTAAAACGAAAACACACAAAAAAAACGGACAAAAACAGGGTGAATACGAACACATAAACTTGATAAACAACAGGAAAGGTGTTACCTTTAATCACCGTTGAACACACAAACTTCAAAAACGTCAGAATCGCCGGAGATGATGATGATTTTGGAGGGGTGAAAATGGAGAAAGTTTTAGCGGGAAGAAGAAGGGTCAAGGACGTTTTTTATGTTTTGAAATGTGAAGAAGGAGGTATGGGTAATGCAGGGGCAAAATGAGAAAAGCAGAAGAAAAAAAATAAACTGAAAGGTTAAAACTCAACTTTTTCCAATTCAATCAAATTAGTCCCTGAACACGTGGCTTCCTTCTTGCCACGTGTACAAGACAACACAGCATGCAGGGCGACAAATCAGCATGGCTAACAGAGCACTTGGACGGATGGACCTTTTTGATGGGCGTCTGACAAATTCAGGGACTAAGTTGATATTTCGCATAATTGAGGGACGAAGTTGGCCGACGCGTGAAAATTCAGGGACGAATTTGATGGTTCACTCTAAAAAATTTATGTGATCAATTGAGTTTCAATGGCTCATCACAGACATGATAAGTCTAAATGTTCAAATAGTGTTGGCGCAGTATAGATTACTCATCAATAAGATCTTCACTCCGACAACGAGAACTTAGTCCACACATTTATGGTTTTTTTATTGTTGAAGAAGCCAAAAAGACACATTTACAATTATAAGTCAAATCCATATCAACAAGACCAACTTCTATTTATTTCTTTTTTTTTAACCGCAAAATTTTATTAAAAAACCTGTTCATGCACATGGCGAACAGAGACCAGTCATCAAGAAACTAGAACAGAGGCGCCGTATATAGACAGAACACCGAAAAGAAACACCAAAAAGGACAATAGAACATCCACCATCTAACCACGCCCTACCTTCAACTACCAAAACAAACAACCACTAACGCCAACATCACCGCCTAAATCGAAACTCCATTGCAAACAACCATCGGAAAAACCATAAACGCTCATCGCTTGCTACTCATCCAAGGAAAACATCCCTCCAAACCAAACATCATCTTGTCATCACCATAGCTGAGCCCAATTGACACCCACAAATGTCCTTTTCCAACGCTTCTTCGGATTGCACCACCTATCTACTCCAGGTCCACCGAAGTAAACACCATAAATATCCCAAAACAAACTTGAGTCAAAGACTGACTCCCGATCTCGAATCAAAAGCGATCGGCCCGCCAGCTTCCCGAACTAAATTAGCATGGTACCCCACAACTCCGAACCATAACTAGTAAAAAAGTTTGCAAATAGACACTAACTCCCGATATCGAAGCGAAATCAATCGGCCCACTAGAATCCAAAAAACAAACCTGAAAGACATTCGATGAGTGGGATGGTGGTGAAAACAAAAATCATATCAGAAAAGGGAAAAGCTCAACTCGAAGACCACCCCTAGATGAGGCACCTAAACATAAAAACAACCTAAAAACTCAACGAGAGCGAGCGACGTTGGATATGGACCCACCACTGCTAAACCTAAGTAAACACCTAAAATAACCACCACCGCTCTATTGAGCCACCACTCAACCCCCAAAGCGCCGTAAAAGACACCATAACAACCCCACACAACACCAACAGGTCTCCCAAAACCCTCACCTTTGTCACTCTTCCCACATTGTCAAAACCACCACAAAAAACATCATCATTGATGCTACAACTCCTAGTCCAACAACAACATTCACCACCTAGTATTACCAACACCAAAAGCCACCCACATCAACCACCACCTTGCGTTACCCAAGCCTAACAATCACCCACATTACCTTAGTTGGAAGATACATTAGTTTGAAAACTAAAAACAAAATTAAATTAGTACAAGTTACTTGAACATATGTGATAAGTCCATTCTTTATAGTACGGTGAAACTAAAAGTGTGTCTTTTTGGCCATTGACAAAATATAAGAGATTGTAGCACTCAGATCTACATCACGAGTGAAGATTTCTCCCAACTAACCATAATCTTCTTCTATTCCCCACAAACACCTTGTATTATCACTATCACCACCATGATGTCATCAATTGTTGAAGAGACCTCCACAAAGCCAGACGTGCCTCTTCTTTCATTTCTTCTTCTCTTTTATTTGATCGACCTCCAAGAAACACCATTGAAATTTCAACGAAAAGAACCAGATATATGCACACCATGAACGAACATAACAGATCTACAACTCAGATCGGACGTAGTTACCACAACCCAACGATGAAACCTTCACTGGGACTGCAAAACACACCGCAACAGACCACCGTGAGCCGAAACAAACCACCGTGAGACACCACCGCGAACAGTTGCTTCACCCCCTAAAGTCACCAGCGGAAAGGCCGTCAGAGAGCCAGAGGTGAGGTGATGCGGAGGGCTGCGCCTCGTCGCACCACCACCATAGCGATCTACATCTTGAGGAAGGGTGGTTGGATTGGAGGGAGAGGGAGAAGGAGGTGGCGGTGTTGTTTAAAGAGAAGACAGAGGATTTTTTGAAAAGAAGTAACTTTTTTAAGCTTTCTATTTATTTCTTTGTATCATTCATTCAGTCAATTTCAAAGTCCATATGAAACCAAAACTATCCACATTTGAATTTTACTTCCTCCGGTCATTATTATAAACAAAAATAATAATTTTTTATATTCATAAAATAATTAATATATTTAGTCGATAATATAGATCATATACATCAATTATTCAATAAATCTAAAAAGTAAATTTTTACTTATAATAATATTACGACGGAGTAATAATTTTGTTATTTATTGGAGAGTGAAAGAAACTCAAATCTCGTGATAGAAAGAGACATGGTCCGAAAATGATACTACTAGTCATCAACTATTACATGTGATCTGGTCAAAAAAAAAAAAAAAAACTATTACATGTGATGTGTACAACATTTGATAACGAACATGTGATGTGTGCTTCTATATTTGCGGTTGGAATTGGTTAGTCCTACAAGATAATAGCATCAGAAGAGGTGAAGATCTGGTGAATATCTTCTCAATTTTTGAAGGGTTAAATAAGTTTTTTGTCTCAATTAATATATCAACTTTTTGTTCTAGTTTCATTAAAATTTTCCTTTAACTTTTAGTCCCTGTAAAAGTTTCAATCACTACTTTTGGTCGCTATTTTTAAGTAAATTTTAATATTTTTTTTAATAAAATTGTGTAGAAATGTGTATAATATTGTAATAATCATTCTAAAAAAAATTGGATTTTTTAAAAAAAACATAAATTAAATATGAATTTTTAACAATAAAAAATATAAAAATTCATATTAAATTCATGTTTTGTTAAAAATTCTAATTTTTTTTGGGAGATATTATTATAATATTATGAATTTTTCTGCAAATTTTTATTCAAAAATATGAATTCTACATGAGTTTACTTTAAATGAGGGACTAAAAGTGAAGAGAGAAAATTGTTGGGGGACTAAAAGTAGAAGGAAAATTTCGGAGGACTAAAACAAAAAGTTGGTATATTTATAGGGACCAAAAATATATTTTACCCATTCTTTTAAAAGAAATGAAGGTACTCCTTCTAGTTTCAAATATGAATAATATATGTAAGGTTCGGGTTCAAACCTCGGTCACCACAAAAAAAAATATGAATATTATTTTTTCAACTTCATTGAATAATTGATGCATCTATATATCATTATTAAATTAATACGAAAAAACAATATTTATTTGTATTTGAGATTAGATAGAGTATTTATTACTATTATTTTTAGTCAAGTAACATAGTGGATAGACCTCACACATTTTTAAAAGTGGAGAAATGGGGTGTCCGAGGTTCGAACATCGGCCCCTGCATAAAATATGACATATCTCTACCAACTGAACTAAGCACACGGGGATTTCATTAATATCACTAGTATAAAAAATGTTTTTTTTTCCAAGAAAAATATCAATATTTATATTCATTTTAAAAGTATAATAATGGACAACTCTATTTTATTTTGAGAAATTGATAGAATACTTTTTTTTAAGAAGGTAAAATAAAATTTCATTAAACAAATCTCTTTGCTCTCTGAAGAGAAGTAAAGAGAAAATTCAAGTTACGACAGAAACAGAAACAGCTAAGAGACACCTGAACGAAAATACTTTTTGACTACTACCATGAACGGTAGTCAAAAACAAAAAATTTTACTACTTGTCCACTAATGATAGAATACTTATTCACGAAACTCTAAAAAAAATGAAGGTTAATTGGGTTAAATAATGTGTACTTCTACCATTTGAAAGAATTTCAATTTATCCCATGCACTTTTTGTTTTTTAATTCTAATCTTCTAATTAAAAATGAAGGTTAATTCCAATTTTATCCCTTGGGACATTGGTTAAAGTGTTAAAATTAGTAAGTTTGCATCAAAAAGTGGTGTAGTTATTGCTAAAACAAAAGTCAAAACTTATATTTTTAAGACAAAGATTCTACTAATAGATTCCTTAACCAATATCATTAGGCACGAGTTAGCCAAACTCTTTAAAGAAAAAAAAAATTAGACATTTGGAAAATTTGACTGTACAAAACAAAATATGTGACTGAGGATAAACCAAAATTCATAAATGTCAGGGGTGAAAGTCCCTTTATTTTGAAAGTGGATATGTAAGGTCTGAAAGAGAAAAATCTTTACATTATTAGATTGTAATATATGTTTAAATATTACAAGAAGTAAATCGAAATTCACACTAATAGCATGGGGTAAATACTATTTAACCCTTGTTAATTTGAACATCAATCTTACCTGTTAACTCAGATTGGAAAATCATTCTTGTATAATCCTTAATGTTGATTGCAGTTGTCTTGGCTCTCCTGCTAGAGGTGGTTTTGGGTGAGTTTTCATAAACGATTCATATGCTACCTTTTATCAAGTTTTCCAGGTTTTATTAAAGAATCATCTGACGTTTTTCTTGTTGAGTTACATGCTATTCATAAGGAGTCTTCTTTTGGCCAAGACATGGATATTGACAAACTACTTTGCTACTCCGACTCATTGCACTGTGATATCCTTATTGAAGGTCCCAATGTGAGGTATCACATCCATGCAGTTTTGATTCAAGAAATAAAAGATTTTCTTTCCAATAGTAATGTTTCGGTTTGTCATACTCTTTGAGAAAGAAACCATTGTGCATGTTTTATGGTCAAATTAAGAATTTTCGCGAATATGGGCATTCTTATATATGTTTCTCCTCCAAATGGCATCCTTGATTTTCTTAGAAATGATGCGGCTAGAACATTCTTTCTGAGATAGAAGTTTTGTTTTGGTTAGTTTTCTTCTTCTCTTTTGTTTTGTTTGATTAGCCTTGTAACCAAAAAATTTGGAATTAGATCGACTTGATGACTAAATTATCATATGTTAGTTTCATTAAATCATTCAGAAACATATTTTTTATTTTAAATGGCATAATATATAGCTATAAACTTTTTTCCAATAATTGTTTTTGATATAAAATTTCTATTTCAAATTTCATATAGAAACAAGGGTTAATAGGCCTTTACCCCCTGTAATATATGTCATTTTCGGTTTTCCCCCGTAAAATATTTTTTTTTGATTTACCCCCATGTAAAATATTTTTGTTTTGATTTACCCCCTAATAGGCCAAACAAAAACGAAAAATTCTTGAAAAAAAAATTAGTTTTTGTGATAATGCTGTTTAAAAATCTAGAATCCGTTATTTGATCGTGAGATTGCAGTTGTTACGCTTGATTGAGTATCTTTAACCCCAAGTGAAATAACCCTATCTCGTCTCTGTTTATTTTTTATGTCAAATAGTTTTAAACAAACAAACATTTTAAATCCAAACACTTAAGATGATAAATGTCGTTACAATGCATATGAGATACGCTAATCCCTGCGGAAACGATCCTATTATACTCACGTGTAAATAATTTTATGACATGTTAAAATCTTACATCAAAATGGCGCCGCTGCCGGGGATTGGCAATAGTGTCATAAGTATCGTAACAATTTTATCATTTTAAGCAATTTTGGAAACCCATGTAATTCATGTTATGGTGGCCTCTTGAGATATGTTAATAGTATTTAGATTCAAGGTTTCTCAGGTTCTTTGTGGGAGAACGTCAAATTTGCCTGTTGAACTCTCTGCAATTTGGAGAGGCCTTCATCTGACATGGGACCTTGGTCATAGGTCGGTTATTTTGGAATTTGACACCAAGACGACTCTGGTTTTAATTATAGGAGGTCAAAACATTGATTTTCATCATCATGCGACTATTCTTTCTCTCATTAAGAAGTTAGCCTCTCTTCCTTAGACGACTGAATTTACTCAAACCTTGAGGGAAGACAATGAATGTGCTAATTGACTAGCTATGTTTGGGCAATGAATGTCGACACTTTGAAGATGTGGAGTTCTCCTCCCCCACAATTAGTTCTTAGCTAGTTGTGACCGACTCTTCAAGAGTTTTAAGGCAACAAGTTGACTAGTTTGCTTGCCTCTTGTCTTTTATCCCCTACAATTTTTTCTCCTAGAACACTATAACAATCTTCTTTATTTTTTTTTTGAATTTTTTTATTTCACTCTTACAATTTTCTCCATTATGTAGGAACGTCTTTGGTATCGTGTTCTTTGCTTCTTGCTACAAAATTAAGTATTGTGCATTAGCTTCACAGAGAGTATGTATCTCTAATTGGTTGCAGGGTGTGTCTTGGCTTATATTATGAAAGGTAGCCAAGTTAGGGATAGCAATAGAGGCCAACCCGTCCTGTTTGGGCCCAACTCGCAATTAACCTACTAAAAATGAGCGGGTCAGCTTAAGGTAGTGGTTCTATCACATGCCCCGCCCTGCAAAGAGGCGGATTGGCAGGCTAGTTCGTCTAAAAAAAATTTCAAAATGTTTTTTGCGACTATTAAAATAATATGTTACGGCTATAAAAAAGTCAATTTTATTTTCTCAAAATCATTTTATTGTCATTTTAATCTCACATAAAGAGAAAAACAATTGTCTGATAAAGAATTTCCGAATTATTTTTAGGAGAACAAACTAAAAAATTGAGACATTTATTATTTATTAGTACAATAATAAATAAATAAAAGTTTTTTAATGATCCCGCAGGCTAGCCCGCCCCACTCCTGCCACAACCCGTTTTTTTTTCTAGCAGATTAAACGAGGCAGGCCTACTATTGAAAGTGGGTTCAAATCCCCAATCCAGTTCGTATAAAATGACAGGTTAAACAAACCAGTCCAACATATCAGACTCATTTTACCACCCATAAGCCTAGCGGTCTGTGCACATGCCTTATTATTGTTTGGTTGGTCTACCGTTGTAATAAAACTTTGTATGGTGTTCCTTTTAATCCATCATTTGAGCAAATGATATGGTGGGGGCCTTTATAGCTGGTGGGTAGAGTTGCTCTTGTTGTGAAACTTGGGTTGAACATATTCAATAAAATTCTATTTATTGGAAGAAAAAAAACTTTCCCGTCTCTAAATTATTTGTTTTAGTTCTTTTTTTATAGAAACCAAATTAACTCATATCATTAATCATAAAATGTTCAGTATAAAGAGGATACATCTCAAAAATAGGATGGCTAGATTAAGAACTAAAAATAGGATGACTAGATTAAGAACATGCAACCTTAACAAGGATGTCAGCAACCATATTCGTTTGTCGCAAAATAAACTTTACCTCAAAGTTAAAATTTAAATATAACTGTGAAATAATACTTGAAACTATTCAAGGATTTAATACTTGAAGCTAAATTTAGATGCATCAATTTAACGGTTGATTAATTAATTTCATTAAAAATAATCAAGGATTTAAAAACAGTAACTATTCAAAAGCATCTAATATTGTGTTTTAGAATGAATAATTTATAATGTGTATATAATTTAGTTAATAAACATAAAAATCTAGACTTCGGCACAAGTTGTGCCAAAACATCCCCTTGAATCCTATGGTTATGAGCATATTCAACATGCAAATTATTAGATGGGTCCTTCTTTAAGTGTCAACCTATTAGTAGGTGGGTCCTTCTTTAAGTGGTAACCCACATCAATTAAAAGAAAGAAAAAGAAAAAAACAAAAATGAAAAATATGATTGTGTGTATTTGCATTGAAATTGGCCCATGTGTGTAAGAAAGAAAGGTCCCCAGTTGCTAAGATTTATAACAACAACAAAAGTATACTGCACATTGAAATGTACATGCATGAAGAAAATGAAAGAAAGCAGCCGACGTGAGAACAAGAAAAAATAATTGTTCTGTGACAGATGGTTGGTTGTGTAGCAATTTTTCTGCAAATTTTGTTGGAAATTTTACCTTCTTTTTTGATTGGTTTAGGATATCCACGTTCATGAAGGTGCTTATTTTGTTACCATGATTGGATGGATGATGATTGTTTGATGTTGGTTGTTCTCTAGTGCTAGCTAGGAATACTTCATATATGGTGAATTTTTTTCCCATAACTAGGTCCCATGATTTTTGTTATTTCATGAGTTTTGCACGTCAAAATTTGAAGTAGTCTTTTTTTTTCTCCTTTTATTGCATTATTGTTGGTGTTGATATTGCAAAAAAATGCTGTTTATGTTCCACAAGAAAGAAAATTTAACTGAGTTTCGAATATTCTGTGTGCATCCCATGCCATTTTCAATATGTGCATTATTTCAAAACATAAGAAAGTATTGCCAAATTAGAGCCTGACACTGGGAGCTGGTCCATCACAAATTGCCAATAGTATGCATTCTTCCAAAACATAAAAGCCAAATTAGACTCTGACATTTTGCTATAGCAAGACATAAAAATACAACTTGCAAGCCAAGTACCAAATTATAGGGCCACAGCAAAATAGTGAGAATAGTGCATGTTTTGGCAAAAGCAAGCACGTCAAAGAAGATTAATCATTATAACAATATTGACATCACTAAATCAAATTGACAAAACTACAAATAATAAGGAAAAAACTAGCTACTTAGAAGGATATAAACATGCCCCAGAAAAAAAATTAACATAATAAAAAAAAAGTAAACTAAATAATTGGCGAAAATAATCTAAAAAATAAACACTCTGATTATATTACAAACCTGATCAATAAAGAAAACAGTTACAATTTTTAAAGTGATTATAATTCAATATATATGCAAGATTAGGTGGATTCTAGGGTGAGGGTTCTGTTAAGTCCCTCACCGGTGAACCACCTTGAACAACAATCAAGAGTCATTAGATTAATCAAACTCAAATATTCTACTATGCACCGTATATACTAGATTACACCTCTCTTCTTTTTCCTCATCCTCTTTTTGCTCCCTAGACTCCATACACACTGCCACGAACCCCTTCTGTTGTACTTGTATCACCATCTCCAATCAACTTTCATTGAGAAATTTTGAGAAGTATTTTATGGATATGAGAGTTATTTCAAATAAAACTATAGGAATTTCATGATTTCTTCAAATCGAAAATCTGTTTCTTTTATCAAGATGTACTGGGTGATAATTGAAGGAACAATGAGGTTTAATATGTTAGGTTTAAAAAATCTTTGTTCTATAAAAAATATATATTTCTCTTTTGAGATTTAACAACAAGTGAATCATTTTATTGAAAGGAAGGTTTATATTGTGCAAAATCTTTGTTTCATGAAATACTTATGTAACGCCCGTATTAAAAGTGTCTAGAATACTTAATACGTTCGTTAAAACTGATACTGGATACATCAATCATACAATACAGAAAACGACATAAGTCGGGATTCAGATACAAGAGTCATATATTACATTATTTAAGCATGTTCAGTCTAATGAAACGAGTACAACAAGTTTCATCACGATACATATAGCTACAATAACATAATAAAAGCTAGACAACACAAGCTTGGATCCATAAGCACGATCAGTCCAAAGCCTTCTCCTTACCCTTGCCTCGAACAACCTGTGAACCTGAACAAAGAAGGAGTGGGATGAGACATAATGCCTCAGTGAGTTCTACCTAGACCCTAAGCTATGGGTAACCGCGGGGAAGGCCTATGGTTACCCTGTGTCTACAATACAACCTGACGGTTGATT
>Ga0228710_1002359_pt1 | contig 29722 bp, 8 predicted proteins | sample MedpolnodulmetaG_FD_177995 | JGI IMG/M metagenome (GOLD analysis project Ga0228710, IMG submission 177995) | Root nodule microbial communities from Medicago polymorpha collected in Santa Monica, California, United States - pink nodules | ecosystem: Host-associated > Plants > Roots > Nodule...
AGAGAATGGTGAAAGAGAAAGAGAAAATATAGTGCAATGAGACCATGATAAAATCAGTAATCTAATGGTTAAAACAAGCTTTCCCATCATGGGAAAGGATTCACCTTTCCCATGTTAAATGCCACCTCCGGTTGATGCCTGCAAAATAAAAATCAAATTGAACGTTTTGGGCAAAAAAGAGTTTCAGTAATGGGTATTGTTTGTTGTGCGTTTCCCAAAAAAAATGAAAGAGTGGTTGAATTTTATTTTATATGAAAGGTATAATTGGAACTTTGTGTTAAAGGTTGGGGTCAAGATATAAATATAGGGGTGTGGGGTATAACTTCCTATATCTACATGGATAAGATTCTTAGTGGGCTGGATAAAAGAAATTCTTAGTGGGCCAGGCTTTTTGAAATCCAAGAAGTAGCTTATATTGGAACGAGAACAAGGTTTACTATTCGTCTCCTCCTGCTTTCGACCAAAAAGAAAACAATACTCTTCCTGGCTTTACTTTCCGTTGGTTCTAAATAAATCGTCATTTTCTTTGTGTAATGTTTTGGCTATCTTCCTTTTTTTAGTTTTACAATGTTAATTTACAACTAATAACTCAAAATTGTTTACTTAAAAAATGATCAATTGGACATAGTTTGACACAAATGGTAAAAGCTTGAATCTCAACTATTTATTTGGTTCAAGGTTTAAACTATGAAAAAACATATGTTGTGATAGATCAACCGTTTAAATAAATCTCAATTATTTTGAGAAATTAATCTACATACTCATGCGCAAAGGATACTTTGGTATTCCCACACAAAAATGATCAACCATAAAGGTAGGGCACGTGAGGAAGAAAGGTTAGATTTATACTCCAAACGAAAAGAAAGAATCTCTTCATGATGATGCACGATATGTTATTTATATAGTTGTATCACTCACTCTTCTAGATGGCCGTTTGATTATTATAAAGCACCCAAGAAAAATCAAATGCAAGAAACATAAAATAAAGAGACAATCAAACGAAGGAAAAACTAAACTAATAATTGATTGGAAGAATGCCCAAGAAATGACAAAAAGAGAGTAGACTTTAATAAGTGGCCTTATCCTTACAGATATTTTCATATAAACTAATCACTTATTAAACCTTAAGGTTGCTTTCAAATGACATGTACTTTAACTTAAATAATTAGTCATAAGCTTCCATAAGATGCGGTACTCAACCGGACGTTCCCCTAATAAACAAATGATTATGCAGTGATAATTGCTCCACCAATAAGTCACCACAACACAAAGCTCCTAGTTTTAGAGGGCATTCTCCAATCTTTATAATCTTGTTCGATTTACTTTCTTATTTATTTTGAGCATACCTCTTTCTATGCTTAATTAGGTAGCCACTTTATAAATATCATATCACCGACACCTTTAAGAGTGATCAAGGGTCAAGATTAACTATAGCTCGAAATTGACAGTGGATTTACAAAGCTTATGTGACTGTGAGAGTGAATAAAACTTTGTTGATTCAATTCCCTCTAACATGGAAAGATCATCACTCTCTTCTTCTGCTAAAAGGTAAATATCATTTTCCATCAATATTAATATAGTTTTATACAAATTAATTTTGTTACTTGATGCAAAATCCATATAGTAAGCTTTGAGCTATAGAAATTCTTTCTAAACAAAATTTGAGTTTACTACATGCATCATTATGAATTATCAACATCTCAACAATTGATCTATAGAAAATAATTTTGCATGTTAATTAACTATTAAAATGTAAATATGTATAATAGGCGAGGTATAAAGAAAAGGGTAGTAGAAATTCCAATGAAGAATGTGGAAGGGACTAATACTCCACCGTCAGATTCATGGGCTTGGAGAAAGTATGGTCAGAAACCCATCAAAGGTTCCCCTTATCCAAGGTATATTCATTCTCATTCTCATTCTCATCCTCATCCTCATCCTCTTACATTCATGTCACAATAAAATTAGAATTTAGAAACATAAAAATCAATTTTTGCAAAATTAAAAGCTTTTCAATTTTGCATAAAAATAACCAAATTATTGAAAATTGTCCTTTCATTTCAAAGCCCTGATAGTTAATAATAAAAATCGAGATTGCATGCAATCAAATTTGCATGTTGCACTTGCAGTTGAAACTGCGTGCAGTCCTACTATTAAAGTTGATCTTTTGACTGCAGAACTGCACGTAGTTTTGACTGTATGCAATTCTTATAAGATTTGCATTTGAATGATTGAAATATTTTACTCATATGGTGAAATTTTGGAACAGAGGATACTATAGATGCAGCAGTTCAAAGAATTGTCCAGCAAGAAAACAAGTGGAAAGAAACCACATGGACCCCACCGTACTCCTTGTAACATACACCTCCGATCACAACCACGCCGTGCCACCACCAAGAAACTACCGCAACACAAGCAACAACACCGCATCAAACAAAGACTCAGAATCAGAACCTGAACCAGAACAAGAACAAGAACCCGATGAAACGTTTACGAATATTGAAGAAAATTCAATGATCACCACCGGTGATGAGTTAGGAGGATGGTTTGGAGATGTGGAGGCGATCGGATCGCCGGCGGTGTTGGAGTGTCCGTTATTCTCGGAGAAGGAAGTGTCGATGTTGGGAGAAGAGGAGATGTCGTTGTTTGCTGATCTAGGTGAGTTGCCGGAGTGTTCGGCGGTGTTTTGGAGAGGGAGGAGGAGTGGTGCCGGCGCCGGCGCCGGTGGTGATGTTAGTGTGGGACCACTAGTTGAAGCTAATTGCTCGTTGTGACACGTGTATTTTTTTTTTTTTTTTTTTTTTTTAATTTTCCGGGTTTGTTGGGTTTAGTTTGGAAGAAAACAAAAATGAAATACAACAAGTGGATATATGCAGTTGGGAGATTCTGTCCCCACGTGCTTGTAATTATTATCAACTACATCATTATGATTATCCTATTAAGTTCTTAATTTTATGCTTGATTCATAGCTGGCATGCCATGGTTATCCATTTTTAGAGATAAGATTTTTCTAAAATTGAAGACTTCCTAAATTGTACTACCATAGAGTTATTATTTTTAGCAAATTGTGAAAACTTTTAACATGGTCCATTTGTTAAAGATTACATAGCACATTATACAAACATGTCAGATTGTATGTTGATTGCATATTAATGTGAACTTGTTAAAGAATCAATTGTTTATAAATTTAAAATTAAAGTTGCGATTCTCTCTATTTTTTAATAGAAATGGAGGTGTTCGTTACTATAGTTTTAGAATAAATGATTTCTCAAATGATTCTTTAACAAGTTCACATCAACACGTAATCAACATGCAATTTGACTAAGTATCATAGGTAATTTGGTCTCTTGTGGCTTTGGTGTGAGCAGCGAGCAATAAGTATTTGGATTTTTTTTATGTGGTCATTCATGACAAAGGTGTAAGGTTTTGGCTCAACTTTTGGTTTATGTTGGATTGTGGGGGTTTCATTTGGTTTTGGTGTTGATTTGATGTTGGAGGTTTGCTTTTCATTGGTGTTTAAGATGTACGGTATATACATTTCTTTTTAGGTGTTCTGTCTATATATGTCGTCATTTGCTTTATAGTTTTTGCCTTACGGATCTCGATTCATCTTATGCATAAACTTGATTATTAATAAATTTTACTGTTAAAAAAAATGTCATGTTATAATCTTTAGCGATAAACGTTCGCTTTTTTTATTTTAAGCAAAACGATAAACGTTAGTAGATAGACATAGACTACTTTTAGCGAGTTTATGATTTATGAGATGGACTAATATTTGTTGATTTGCAAAAGTTAATGATTATTTTGATTGAAGCTTACAATTTTAAAATCAATTTACATATTCACTTGATATTTCTATGCGGTGTAATATGTCTGCTCCGTAATAATTGTCATACTTGTGAAAAAAATTGTCCATGTGAGTGTCACTTTTACTTTATTTTCATAAATAAAAGAGTTTGATAAAGATGAAGTAGCACTATAAAATAGTTAACTTTTTGGTACAAAAGAGGAAGGACTATAAAATAATTTTAAACCGGTGAAAACTTATAACATTACTTTGTAAAAACAGTTGCAAAATAGTGGATTCTTATTAGACTTTAATAGAAGAAATTTATGTTGGTGATGCATGTCCCTTTTTCTATTAATAGAATGTGCATTATTCATAAGTTAATATTTTTCCCTAATTTTTTTTTTTAATATTTTCCACTTTATATTTATGGCGATGAGAATTAATCAATGGTTAATAAAGATGATTTGATAAAGTTGTTGTTATCTTCTGTCGGGGAAGACCAGACATAGTTTTAAAGGTAAATTTTCACTTTAATCCCTACATTGTTGTTCTAATGGTCTCTAACTTAGAAAAAAAATATAAAACGGTCACTGACTCAAAAGTTCATTAGTCACTTTAGTCCTTGACATTAAATTTGGTCATTCAAATGTTTTGGGTGACACTTTTTTGGCTGGCAATATGGTATTGACATGGCATTTTTTTGTGAAGGTTCATGAAAGATGTTGTTGAAGATGATGAAGAAGGTGAAGATATTTAAAATATGTTCTTTCAATTTAGTCCCTAATGTTATGTCATATCATATTGTCCGTAAAAAAATGCAACCTCAGCTTTTTTGTAAACTTGTCATGTCATGTCATACCATATTGTCAGTCAAAAAAATGCAACCTCATCCTTTTTATAAACTTAACAGCCAAATTTAATGTCATTGACTAAAGTGACTAACGAATTTTTAAGCCAAGAACTGTTTTGTATTTTTTCCTGAGTCATGGACTATTATGACAGCGAGGTGTAGAGTCAGGGAACAAAATGAACATTTACCTTAATTTTTTTTCCTCAGTGAACTCAAAATTAACACTTTGTGGAAGAAAGAAAAAAGATGGTAAAGAAAACACATCAAGAATTTTTAAGTTGAAAATTCTCTTAAAATGAAAATTAGAATTACAATAGTTTTATTGGTAGAAGAGGATATCTTTGAACTTCATTTGTCACCACCAATAAAATATTTTTCACTGCCACTTTTAGATTGCTTCTCTTAGATGAGACAATGAATCTCTTCAAAGATCCTCATGTTTATATGAGAAGAATTTGATTTAGAACATTAAGGTTTAATTTGGGAGTTTAGGAGGGAAGGAAAAATTTTAAAAGGAAAGAAAAAAATGAGGTAAGGGGAGAGGGTTTTTGGGGAGTTTATTTGTTTCATAATCCAAAAGGGGAACTCAAAAGTTCTATTAGATGATGATTTTTTAGGGCTTAAATAAAACTTTCAAATCCAATTCATGTTGTTATAAAATTCTTAAAAATTAAAATATATTAATCATAAATATTCAATTATCATTCTCTACAAAAACATTTTTAAAAAATGTGAAAGATTTGTCTAAAATATTAAAAAAAATGCCAATATAATTTACCAATATTAAAATTATTTCAAATCAATAATGTATCCAGCAAATGTCAAATATGTCATTAGTAACCATATGCATATACACAATCTCTGGATCTTTGCTAAAGAGAATGAGTAAATACAGTAAAGATTGCTTTCTTTCTGCAAAATTTAAAACCTGTGACATAAAAAATCGTAAAACAAACATCAATGGTGGAAATCAAAACATAATTACATTGCAGACTTGCAAGATTTAGAGACATTTGGGCTGTGGTCTGTCGATAAACTACTTCACAGGTGAAATTCCACATAAATTTGTCTCACTGGGATGCTTCAAATACCTTGATATGTCCTCCAATAAGCTCACAGCTGAGACAAAGAAGAGAGCAAAGGACCTAAAATTTTTAGCAGTCAAAATGCTTCTGCAGCTCGGAATTGCGGAAAACATCCTGATAGGAATATTTGTACATCTTAAAGCTTCTATGACGGGAATGAGCTTCCTTACGGTGCCGACACATTCTACACCAAAAGACTCTCCTCATTAGATCAAAGATCATGATAATCATCACATTAACCAGAGCTGCTATTTGTTTGAGCTCTAATCCAATCTCTGTCCCTTTCCTTTGGTAAAAGATTCAGCCCCACCTACAGAATCCATTACTCAGTAACTGCAGAATAAATTCAAGAGCCCTTACAAAAATTTAATTAATAAATGAAGTTTCCCTTACAAGATAGAATGAAAAACCAACCAAATCTTCACCTTGCAGATTACTCAAATATTCGGAAGAAAAAATTTACTCAAAGGATCACAATGAGTTCAAACTGAACAACATCATCAAGAATCACACTCATAAAATGCAAGAAAAAAAAATCAATTATCATAGAATTGCAAGCAAATGAAGAGAGAAAAAAAATCAAAACTTTATCAGAACCCATAAAAAGTAAACTTTAAAAAATAGTCTTTACCCTCCCACGCTTAATTTAGCAGAGTTAAAGAACAACGACTTGTCAGGTGCTTTCTCAGCGAATGCTGATAGTTCCTCTCAGCATGTTAGTTTAGAACTAATTGATTTTTCAAATATTCACTTTCATATTTCTCTCCCCTTCAAAACCTAGTGGAAACCAATTTTTGGGTCCACTCCCAAGTTCCTTTGGAGGACTAAATCAAGTGCTTAAGCTTGACCTTACCAGAAACTCATTATACAGAGAAATTTTACCTGAAATTGGATGCTGTGTGTATTCATCTTACCTACTTTGACATGAGCCAGAACAATCTCCCTGGCTCCATCCCACCATTGATTTCCAACATCCATATATTGGCATACTAATGCAAACATAAAAAATCCTATTGTGACATCTAGAAGCTGACCATTGCAAATCCAATCCAAGTTAACCTTCTATAATCTAAGGGGTAATCCAAGTTAAAAGCTTTCAGGAAGAAACAGGGTAAAGAGAAAGAAAAGAAACCATCAAATTAAATTCAACTTAGTATTCGACACATCTAACAAACAACAAAGAACAATGAATCTTCACAATTGTGGCATGAAAACATATTCTTTAGAAGGCTAGGGGTAAAATTACTGATAACTTGTCATCAACTAAGAATATTTTATCACTAAAGATTTTAACCTTGCTAAGAATATACAAAAATAATGACACTTGCTTGAATCCCAATTGGTATGTTAACAAATTATACTCAACCAGACCAAAATAGAATCATTAATCCAAGGCAAAACATGAAAGAGAATTATAAGATATAATATCAGGTATATAACTTTCTATTGAAACTATTACAAATTTGAAAGCTGCCGCATAATATACATTTATCCCAAAGTCAATTGTGCTGCAAATTATTCAGATCTTCGACCACTTAACCTATCAATTTCTACAAACACAACTTTATATCTATCATTTAAGTAAGAGCTTTTTCCAGCATCATGATTCTGAAAGCAAAAGTATTCTGTATACCAGTCAACAAGTAATTCAATGTTGTGGTAGAATTTCCCTTCTAGTGACATCTATTTAACAAAGCAAAAGTTGTATATCATCCTATATGTCGGTGCCTCTTTTTTTCCCATTCCCTCGTCAAAATGAAAAGAATGTCCTATTTAGATCAAGGACAGGCTTACATATTTAAGACAACGAAGATAACAAACAGAAGTTAAAATTAGTCACTGCTATATCCATATTGAATTCTTGGGGAGCATATTCAGTAGATGAACCAATAAGTCAATCCAAGGTAATCCAATAAAAACCGGTAAAATACAAAAATCAGTTACTCCAGTATCCAGAAATTAGTTAAGAATTAGTAGTTGAACAAAAATGAGTTCAGCAGATTTTGCTATAGAAATACATAAACTCGAAACTACCACCAGACTTAAATGATATATTTGCAGCTGAAGAATAAAACACACTCACATTATATAGTGTCAAGTGTCATATATCCAACCCAACAGCTACCTCTTTCTCTTCCTTCCCTTCAAGAATCTCACATGGCTTTTCAAGCCAACTAGAACCAGGCCACTTGTTGACATTTCTCTCCTTCATCACCTTCCTTACATTCCCAACCTCTTCCCACTCACCTTCGGCTGCATAAATATTTGATAGTGTAACAAAGCTACCGGATCCTTTTAACTGCATTCTCATTATTTCTTTGGCCATCAGTTTAGCCATATCTCTTCTGTCGTGGATTTTGCACCCGTTTAGAAAAGCTCCAGCAATTGACTCTGTGACTTGTATTGGCATGGCCTTTATAAACTCATAGGCTTCTACCATCTTTCCTGACCGACATAAGAGATCAACAATACAAGCATAATGCTCCTTACGTATCTCAACCCCATAACATTCTTTCATTAATGTGAAGATCTCTGAACCTTTTTCCACTGAACCGCTATGGCTGCATGCTGAAAGCATACATGTAAAAGTAACTTCATTTGGCTGCAATCCTTCTTTCTTCATTTTTGTAAACAGCTCCAAGGCGGAATCAACCATGCCACACTTCCCGTAGCAATCAATCATTGCATTCCATGAAGCAACGTTCTTACATTGAATCTTGTCGAATACATTTCGAGCATCTTTTAAACTCCCACACTTGGAATACATGTCGATAAGAGCACTTGCAATGAAAACATTCACATCAAACCCCTTCCGGCATATAAATCCATGAACTTCTCTTCCCCATTTAATAGAACCTACTGATCCACATGCAGGAAGCAGTGCTGCAATAGTTACTTGATTAGGACAAATCCTCGACACTAACATCTCCCGAAACACCATAAACGCTTCACTGATTTGATGATTTTGTGCAAATCCAGAAATCAACGCATTCCATGCAACCACATCAGGAATAAATCCCTCTTTTTTCATTCTCTCCATAAAACCAAAAGCTTTCTCGCTATCTCCCAAACGAGCATACGTAGCAATGATAGCATTCCATGTAAAATCATTCGGCTCATATCCTTCCATCTTCATCCTCTCAAACAACACCAACGCTTCCTCAATTCTCCCCACATTACAAAACCCACAAATCATCGACGTCCACGACGCAACATCTCTCAAAGACATTCCATCAAACACCTTACAAGCATAATCAACACTTCCACATTTCCCATACATATCAATCAAACCATTCCCAATCAAAACATCATTCATCAAACCCATTTCACAAATCATCCCATGAACCTGTTTCCCTTTCTTCACATCCATTAAACCAACACATGTCTTAATCACAATCCCAAATGTAAACTTATTACCAACAAGACCTTTGTCGCGCATTAATCGAAAATAAAACAATGCATCATCAAAATAACCATTATAAACCAAACCTAAAATCATCCAATTAAATGCAAAAACATTTGGTTTGTCAAGTTTTTGAAACAAAAGGGTTGCTGATTTTAGGTCTGTGCAACTGGAATACATTCCAACAAGTTTGGAACTTAAGGATAAGATGTTTGTGTTTGTTCCAGTTGTGAGTAACATTGCATGAATTTGTTTTCCTGGTTTTAAGGCTTTTGATTTTAAGCATTTTTGTAGGTATAATGCAAAGTCATCAAGGGTCCATTTTAATTGAGATGAAAATGTTGAAATTTTCATGTTATAGTAAAAGGAACAAGTTGTGTTTGTTGATAAGAGGTTGTTTCATGTTTATTTTTTGAGTTTGCACAATAATATATGAACTCAAAACGACATCGTTGTGTTGTTTCCTTGTCTTGTGTAAAAAAACAAAAAAAGATAAAATGGATTGCGTTTGCCGGGAGTCGAACCCGGGTCTATTGCTTGGAAGGCAATTATCCTAACCGTTGGACTACAAACGCTTGTTGAAATTAAATCGAAACATAATGTTTAATACTATATGTAGTTCTTATAAGAAAAACATACTAAATAATTCTATTTTGCAGAAGATTATGAAATAGATAAATATAAGTTGAAGAACCTTATTCTGGAGAAGATTTAGTTTTCAGCTAATCAAAATTTCACATGTGCATAAATCAACGTGTTTTTCTTTCTTCCGGAAACGAATGGAAAAGACCAGTTTGAAATTATGTAAAGCTAATGGATTAAAATGGAACAAAAATAGTTATGGGACTTAAATCAAACCACAAAAGAAGTCAAGGAACCAAATGTGTAATTAGTCTACTTTTTTAATACTTTATCATCTGTACCTATCTAAATTTTAGAAAAACACCAATTTTTAAATAAAGCTATATAATGTTTTTGTTTGCACAGTTAAAAGCATATAATGCACATCCCGTTGATGCAGTTCAAATGGTAAAAAATTGTTAGATAATTGATATCTTAAAGTGAGGATTCAAAAACACAATTTTTTGAAGATAGGATGAATCTGTCTTAATATTGATGGTGCGTCTAAATGGGGATATATAGTTGGTTGTGGAGTGAAAGTAGAGAGCGGATTTGTGGTTTCTGAAAAATGATTAGGGAGTTGTGATGCGTATGTAGCTGAGGTTTGGTGTGCGTGTGAAGGTTTGAAGTTGGCTAGAACTCGTGGTTTTAATAGAGTGGAACTTCATGTTTATTCTTGGGTAGTGGCCACTACTCTTTCTTCCTTGAAAATGGGGGCAACAATAGGTTGGAGTTTATTGCAACAAATTAGACGATTGTTGAATATGAATCAGGAGATCCAGATTTGCCATTCGTACAAAGAAGTTAATACATGTGCTAACACTCTTGCAAATATAGTTTGTGGTTGAGGTTTCACTTTGATGTTATATGAGCATTGTCCTGCTCAGATTAGTATGCTATTTTTAATTGATTTAGTTGGTGTTTGTACTCCGCGTCTTGTTAGACGGTATTTTTTTTCTTTCTTTGTTGAGTTTAGGCCCTCTTGTTATTAAAAAAAACACAATTTCTGGATTCTTGAATGCTTAATGTGTGTGAATCTCGCTAGTATTTAAATGATGAATGTAGTTTTTTTTTACTTTTATTTGAAGAATTTGCAATAAAAGGGCAACCTGATGCACTAAAGCTCCCACATACGCAGGGTTCGGGAAGGGGTCTCACTATTTGGTGTATAGTACGCAGTCTTACCCTGTTTTTTACACAAGAGGCTGTTTCCAGGACTTGAACTCGTGACCTTCCAGTCACATGACAACAACTTTACCGGTTGCACCAAAATTATCTCTCATTTAAAGAATTTGAAATAACATGCAAAATTAATTTTGACATAAGTGGAACAAATGCACTATTGCAAAATGGGCCTAATAAAAGATTTTGCGCGTTTCAGAACCGACCCCCGAAAAGGATAATCTTTTGTGAATTATTGAAATCTTAAAATGGTGATCTAACTAAAAGAATGTTTTAATATTTGTAACTTCTAGTTATAAGACTCATAACTCATAATGTGGACATAATAGTATGTGGTTGTGTGGGGCAAGTGTCTCTCTAGTTTGAAATTTCGGCCTAAATTATGAGATGATTACGTAGATGTCTGGTGAAATACACCTGCAGTGTAGACATGGATCAATGTTGCATGGCCCTTCTGTATACATTTTTCCATGCAGATTTGTCTACTTTTTGACATTTTCTACTTTTTATTTTAATATTCTGGCCTCAGCTGTAATCTTTTTTAAGAACACACTGCGTGGTTTTTCTACCTTTTTGTTCCTATTCAACATCTTGTTTTCATTCTGAAAGTCAATTATGAATCCAACGTCGTGCTACCTATTCCTTTCGTTGAAATTGTGTCGAAGATATAGGACATATGCATGTAACAAGGGCAGTAGATATCAGATCCCATCTGGTACTCGCAAAACATACATACCTCATATGTAACAAAATATACGTCGAAAAAAACACATTGATTAGTTCTTCAAATATTGTGGATGAGCTTTTAGTTGGACTATCTTCATAAGTGGTGCACAGTGGATTCGTACTTCAAATTATCATAAATTTTAACAACGATCGATAATACTTTACAAAAATAAAAACTCACGACATTTATCAAATTTATGGTTAAAACATACTTAACTGATGTCGGTTTAATACGAGTTACATATTTATTTTCATTGTTTTAATCAAACGAGTATCAATTATATCATTATTTCAATCGTAAAAATGAGAATGACCATTTAACTATACTACCAAGAGATGACGTCTATCATCATTAGAGTTTTAAACATTTTGAAGTACTAATCCACGATAAACCAATAAATGTGGTCCATAATATAATTTATCTATAATGGATAATTATAAGCATAAGTATTATCCATGATGACCCAACGAAGCCGCCACTAAAGCAAGAGTTTTATGTCCCCAAATTTTTAGGCTTCATATTAGGCTCCAAATCTTTTTAGCTTTGAATGTATTTTCGTAAGTCATGTTTTGCATGTTCACACTTGTTGCGAGTTCAATCCAATGCTAACTATTTCATTGTTTACATTTACCTTAAATTTAAGAAATGTAGTGTGTAATTAAAGTTTCCAATAATAAAAAAGTAATTTGTATTTGTGTCATAATTCAATATTTTTTTCTATTTCAAAGGTTTTTTTACCAAAAATATTTTAAGGTCTAATAATTAATAAATAATTTCTATATTAAATATTATTTTCAACGTGTAGCAGTTTCCCAAAAAAACATATATTAGTAATTGATTTTTTTTTAAAGTTCATGCATTATGGAGCCAAGTCTAGTGAAAAATGATAGACTTTCGCAGCGTAACGAACTAATTTTTGAATTCCAACCGAAAAATATCCATATTTTGTGTTTAACACGCATCAAATGCAATTATTTTCAATCAATAGAACCTATAAAAAAAATTCTTAATTTTTGTTTTATTCTCTCTCAACGCACTTTAAAACACCTATTTATTTATAATTTGATTTAGGCCTTCAAATACTTTATTTATTTTTGCTAATAACGGACCTTCAAATAATTGGGATTATGGACAACATTGAGTTGTTATACTTACAGATGTGGGTGCAAGGGAATTGGATCTTCTCCTGTCCTTTTTGTCTAGTCATCTCTTCTTTTCTTAATCTAATAGTTGATTGACTCATAAACGAAAAAACAAAACAAATAAGAGAGAACAAAAACAGGTAGGCTAAATGGTTGAGATTAATACAACACCAACAACAACATAAAAGAAATGGTAGAAGAGAATTTAAATCCAATTGGAAGACCTAAACTCCAATCGCTCTATACTTACATATGACATAGTGTAAATGGGGGCGGGGTTTGCCACCGACCCCGCCATTCCAACTTCCCACATAAACACCCTGCATATCCTACCCCACCATATATATTAAATAAAAAAAGTATAGTTTAATTTGGTAAAATAATTAAATATGATAAAAAAATAAAATAATTTTTTTGAGCGGAGAATAAAATAAATTTTGAAATTACATTATCATTTTTTTTGTCGTGTCCAGGGTTCAAACCCTGGACCTTTCATATATTATGCATTGTCCTTATTAACTAAGCTAAGCTTATGGGGACAATTTTTTTTTTTTGATAAGCCAAGAGCAAGATAACATCAAAAAGAAATAATAGTGTCCAACTAAGTTGCTACCATACTCTAATCTGTTGCCAATTGCTCATATATATTATTAAAAAAAGGAAAAATTACAGGAAAAACTGGGGGGACATAAAACCTGACCCAATCAACAACCCTAATGGGCAAAACCAAAAAATAAAAAGTAAAAAATCTACAATGTGGATCCAACCCTAAAGATTCCTAACAATTAAGCTTGAGTCTAAAGTTTGGTGAATGAACCGATCGCCAACACGAAATCAGATCACGTACCATCAACTGCCTGCAACAAAGACAACAAGCATTAACGACTCTTTCAAGTCCAAACAGTACCACGGAAAAATGCTTGAAAGTGGGGGTGGATTCGACCGCCAGCACGGTAATTAACGAATTCACGCGCACCATCTGATCAACTGATTAATTAGCCATTTATGGCCCACATCAAGCGAACATACAAACACAACCGAGGCAAATTGAGGATGGCATATGAACTCGACCACCAACACGGTGACGAATATCACACACCCACAATTTACTGTGACAAACCACACAAATTCACAACCTTTTTTAGCCCCACAATCCAAAATCAATCATGAGACCGAATCAAATTTTTTTTAAAACGGCAACAACCCAAAGCAGTCCAATCGTTTGACGCGGTAAGTGCAAAACTGAATCGTGAAAACGTGCAGAGAACAGAGCAACCGAACCTGCAGAGAGACAAACCCAGATCTGCAGTAACCGTCCAAACTGAAACCATCATCGTCACCCAACACGAAATTACATTATTATGATATAACTTGGTGTGTGTTAAATTATAATTTGTTAATCTACTCCCTCCGGTCATATGTATAGGTTCATTGAATAACTAATGCATCTGTTTATAAATGTGACCAGATACATTAGTTACTCAATAAACCCAAAAAATTGTTTTTTTTTATAAATAAGATCAGAGGGAACTCCCTCAAAAAAAAAAAAGATCAGAGAGAGTATTCAATAACATCACATTAAAAGAAATTGAAATATGTTGTCAGATAACGGCACATTCATCGAGAAAAATAATGATTTTTAAGGCTGAAAACACTTATAAATATCGTAAAACAATTTAGGATTAATTATAGTTTTGGTCCCCTATTTTAGCATGCTCGTGAAATTGGCCCCTATTTCAAAATCATACGGTTTTAGTCCCCTAACAAAAAATTTGGCACAAAATTAGATGAGTTGTCACCTTTGTAATGATGTGACACATTTGTCGCTGATGTGGCTGAACCCACATGCGTAAAACAATTTACACGTCATTATCTCTTTACCTATGCAATGACATGTAAATTGTTTTACCTATGTGGATTAAGCCACGTCAGCCACAAATGTGCCTCGTCATTAATAAGGTGACAACTCATCCAGTTTTGTGCCAAATTTTTTATTGGGGAACCAAAATTGTATAATTTTGAAATAGGGGGACCAATTTCGTGAGTAGACTAAAATAGGGGAACTAAAACTACAATTAAGTCAAATTTTAAAGATGGCAGACTCATATAAAAATAAACTTACAACTTGAGCCTTTATGTTTTCATATATAGGCTTTGCAAAGCTCAATTCATCTATTTTCATGCCTACCTACCACTACTAAGAAAATTTCGAGTGCTAATAAAACTTGAAATGTTTGTACGTACCTTGATAACAAGGACGAGTTTGACAGTTTTCCTTACAAGCCAAGCCATGTTGCATGTGCCCGTTCAGCGTGCGGTAGTCCACCATTTCAAAGTAAAGTATAATTTGAATTCAAATGCAAAAATTAATGAAAATCTGAATGCAAAATTCCAATGTGGAAACTGAAAAGTGTGTTTTTCAAAAGCGTCTTCAATGCACACCCGAAAATACACAAGATGACGAAAGAAGAATTAATACAAGATTCCATATAAATGATGTGGAAATTTTGCAAAGAAGAAAAACAAAGAATTGTTGACAGAAGACCTAAGTGGTTTTCCTTAAAATAAAATTTAAAAAAAAAGACCTAAGTGGTTCAACATATGCGACTTATAGAAATTATAATTTTTTTTTGTTTTAATTTCTATAGGCTACATTGAATTCGATCCTTGCAAATTCAAAAACTGATGCTTTATTCCTTGTCGTTATTTTATTGGACCACAAGACGTGATTTGATTGCATAATGTATGTTGTTATGGACTAATAGCAACCATTTTTTAATTTGTAAAGATTTAATCTAAACAAACAAAAGAAAACTTATTGTTAAAGAGTCTTACATCGAATAAAAGATAGTCTAAACACATGTTTATAAGTGGAGGTAATTTTCACCTCACATTCAATTTTGTGGGTTGTGTAAGACCCAACCACAATTTCTAAGATATTATCAGATGTTTAGTCTTAGAAATTGTGAGTCTCCACCATTCATATTCACACTTCAGATGTTTAGTCTTGTTATGAGTCTCAAATCGGATAAAAATGACATGAATATACATTTATAAGTTGGAGTAATTCACATATCACTAACCAGCTTTGTGGTGTTATATAAGACTTAACCACAATTTCTATTCTAAGACTTACGAAAAATAAAACTAGAAAACGTTATAATTTCATGAAATAAAATCGTATTTAAACTTTTTTCTTTTATTTATACAATAAACTCTTTTTTTTTCGTTCCTTTTTTGGTGATCATAAACTTTTTTTTCTTTCTATATTCACTCAAAAGACATACAATGTGAAATGACGAGACTATATTTATGATTCGGTCTATCATTTCCACAAAACCCAAATCCATATATGTGAAACATGAGAAAAACCAAAATACACAAATCACAAATATTATATTTTTTTGCCCACGAGTTTTTTTTCTTCAGAAAAGTATTATATAGTCTTAGTTAATTCGTTAGGGAGAGAGAACTTGTTAGTTAGAAGCAACGATTGAACTCTGCACATGATCGGTTCGTTCAACTAATGGATCTATTCACAAGAAACACTACATTTCCTCTAAATCAAGAGTGCATGAATCTATTGATAGTTGAAAAATAAAATTAAATGTGTTACTATGAAATTTTCTGCATAATTTGATTTTGAGCAAAATGTCAACACTTAACACCAAATATCTTTTATTAAGTAGTACATGTTATGAATAGAAGCTGACTATGCATCTTGTTAATTGTCTAACATTATCTGTTTATATATATAAGAGACTAATAGTCTAATAATTGACAAATGCTATCATAAAAAATTGACAAACATGCTACTTTACTATTGCGGTTCACATTATTATAATTATTTGGTTGAAAAAGCCAAACAATATATTGATAACGTATTAATTCTAAGGATAAGATGTTTGAAAAAGCCAAACAATATATTGATAACGTATTAATTCTAAGGATAAGATGAACTCACCTTTGAGGGATAAATTGCTGGTATGTCAAGTTTGAATATAAGAGTCTCACGTTGGATGGAAAAATGGATGGTGAGTAACATATAAGTGAGATAACTCATATATATTTAATGTCTTAAAGATTTTTTGGTTAAAATATGTTGTCTAATTTCACTTGTGTCATTAGTTAAAATCCATTATGATGATCTCATATCCCCATTTATGTGGTTATGAGTTCAATACTTTGTACCTATAAAATGGTTATAAAATATTAGAATTTGGATTGAGTTTAACTCAATCTTACAAAATCGACTTGTAACCAATTTATGATTTAAATTTTAGGTCTTATCTCGCCCAATGTGCACTCTTAACATACTCTCCTCACACTCAAGATTGCATATTTGAAGTGTGACTTGAGTAGCCTAATAGCTAATGTTCTAATAAGTTTTAGATAAAATTTGATATTCTCTTAGAGAGCAGGGCCGTATCTGAATAGGGCGACCGTTCTAGGCCCTAAAAAATGAGCAGGAAATTTGGGTCCCAACAAAGTAAAATTAGGGATTCGTTATGCCCTAAAAAAATTGCTTATATTTTAAAGAGATGTGTGGTTGTTACTAATGAGCTTAATTCTTTGTTGACCTACTTATAATTTCTTTGTATGAACATTTGAATATTAAATAAAAAACTCAATGTCTTTTTGTATGAATTTTGATGTTTTTGTTAGATAATATCTTAATGCAGTAAAAACCATCATCTTCAAGCAAATTATTTTTATATTTTGGATTTTTTTTATACGTGCATTATTTATGACCCAAATTGTAGGTTCACCCTAAATCACCAAAATCTCATAAATAGCTCTGTTAGGTAGATAGGTAGTTTGTTTGAGTTATGGAATTTAATGAGTTAATAAGTTAAATATTCATGATTCGAATCATGGAGAAAAACTAACATAACAATTAATAATATATTAATATTTCTTATTAAAAAAATGTAAGATGACGACCCTTAACTAATTTTCAGGTCTTTTCTCATGTTGGACTTTTGATATTAAAAAATGTTATTTAACATTAGGGTTTGAAATAAATGAATCGTGTTGTGCACATATCCCCCTTCCTTCCTAGCAAATCATGTGTATAGAAACATACTGCCGACTATATTGAATGTTTCCCCAAGTAGAAAACAAGCTTAATTTTTGTTGAATGAGTACTAGAGGAGCCAACCAAAGCCAAGCCAAGCAGCTAGGTTACAATAACTTTAGGACACATTAATTAGAGTGGCATATTGATTGACGGTGCTATGTGTAGTAGAGAAAATAAAAGTGAAAACAAAATTACCAAAACGAGTTGGGCTGCGTCCTAGCTTAGGTCAGCATCACCAAACATAGAAATTCCACGCGGAATATAGTGACTATATTGGAAAATATGACATTATTAAACTTTACAACACATTAATATTCTTTGACTAATTAGACTCTTTCTGTTGAATATACAAATACACCTTTCCCACTCTTCTAATTTTTCTCCAAATCCTTTTATTATATTTTTTTCAAATCTATAAAAAATCTTAATCTTGACTTAGCCACTACCCACACTTCAAACCCAAAACTTGGTCTCCAAGTTCTCTCTCTCTCTCTCTCTCTCTCTCTCTCTCTCTCTCTCTCTCTCTCTCTCTCTCTCTCTCTCTCTCTCTTCACCTATAAATAAACATATCTTTCCCTTCAAGAAACTCAATTCCTCTCATAGTCTCTCCTATATTATATTATTCCCAAACACAAACCCAATACTTCAAACACTCCAAACCCTACCCTTATCATCAATTTCTTTCAATGGGTCGTATTGGAACTATGCAGCTAGTTCTATTCTTTATTCTCTTTGTTTCCATTTGTTCATGTCTAGAAGGAAGAAAGCTTCATATTGGTTCAAGCAAAGAAACCAAGAAAATTGACCCATCTTCAAGGGACAATTTGTTCTTGACTTCACTCCCTAAAGGCAAAGTTCCATTTTCTGCACCAAGCAAGAGAGGTAACTCTGTCGAAGTTGATGAGAAACTTGTTGCACGTCACCTCATAAGCACTGAACCTGCTGAAGTACGGATTCTTCTTCGATCTGTTCCTAGTCCTGGTGCTGGACATTGAATGATTTATATTATAGCTTCAAGTTACATAATTTATTTGTTAGTTCATACCATGACACACATTATTTGATTTGTTCAGTTTTGTAATATTTTTCTAGATTATTTATATTGGAGAAAGAATTAGTGATTTTAATTAATGTATGGTTATATACAGGGATAGTTGAATTGTATAAAGATTAAAGATAGTTAAATGTCTCTATTATTGAGGGATTATTTGAAATCCCCTTTTAGTTAGATTTCTCATTATTGAGGGATAATTTAATTTATGTAGTGCTGACAAAGTTTGTATTTCCGCGTAACGAGATCAACTTCTGTTTTGGTCTGTATAATGTTACCAGGATTTGGATCCAATGTTACGAAAATGTCTTAATTGATAAAAAAAATAATAACTTTTGTGTCTTTACGAACATGTATGTTTTTTTTCCCCCATTAGGAGAAATTGTTGGTTCGAAAACTCAAGAGGCTACATCACTAGTTGCTCCGAATTCAGATTAAACAATATACAGCATGACCATAAGAATCCTTCAACAAAAAAAAATTGACCATAAGAAGAGAAATACTGTCCATAAATTATTTGTGAGTATCTACTTTACTTTGTTATTAAATGATGTAGTCCTAGTATATACTCATCCATGAATTTCCTTTTACGGGAGATAGTCTTATTTAAGGTGAATCAGACCTTAAATATAAATCGTCTCTGAATTGAGATTCAAACATTAATTCATCGTGTGGGTTTAACTTTTTTCATTAGACCCAACTCATTTGTCTACTAGTATATTATCAAACCACAAAGTATGGGATTTTAGCCAACTCCAAGATAATAACAGAATGATTTTATTAAAGATCGCACGATTCCTTGATTTCATAAAGACCAAATAGCAGCCAACCAAATACTTTTAGACTTTCTCTTAACACCACCCCTTAAACTTTCAAACCGATGAACATTTTTCAACCCTTAATTAATCAAGACACTAGATACAAAACATTGCATTCAAAAAGCAAATGCTTGCCGTTTTCATTCTGCTAATTCATTCTGTTTAAGACTAGTACATTTTTTTTGTTGAGTTCACAACTTTTTATAACATTGTTACAAGTGGAGTTTGATTTATGGAATCAAAATTAAACAATTCCATATTTTATAATACTCCATATTATCACTATAGTTTGGTAGTGTGGGGCTTCAAGAATAGAATAATTTGTTTCGTATGGAATAATTTTCATTGTATAATAATAACTTTTTGAACAAAAAGTCCAAAATTTGATATCCATTACACATATTTAGAAGTGAGGTAGGTAAGATATTAAATTATAAAGTACTATAAAGAAGGAAAAAATGGCATTGGACATGGTTCTTGTAAGCTGTAGTATAAACTTAGTGGGTTGGCATTTTGGTGAAACAAAAAATGCCAGTAAGATGGAAAACGCGTCAACACATAAAAATTACACAACTTCTATTTTGTTACTTTTCATGAAGATTCATTCATGGCTTTCTTGGAAGATAACCACCGTCTCATTCCATTGGGTCTCTAAATAGTTGTAACTTGTGACATTATTATTAGAAATTAGAATTTAGAATAAACAACATTATGTAAATATGTAATGTGAACTTGGTGTTACGATTTCAATGATCCACGTGAGGTGGTATTAGTTGACTTGTTGAGTTTTCTATTTTACTATTTTTTTTCCATTTCTACAAAGTGTCTTTTTTTTCTTCCCATTTGAGGTTACGTGTTTGAATAACATATTTGAGCTCACTAGAAAGTCATCAAGGACGTACTCCTATATTTCTTCAAGTACACAATGTGCATGCCTTGGAATCAAGAATTTTAATTCAAATGTGTAAACTCATCATGGATAATTGTCAACTCATCATGTTTCAAATGTGTAAACTAAAATTTGCTTAAGTCTAAGCTTAATTAGATGCTAATTAAGTTACTTGTATAATTTTTCATTCCATTATTAGATAATTTTCAATTCATCATGTTTCAAATGTGCTTAAAATTTGCACAAGTCTAGGCTTAATTAGATACTAAGTTGCTTGTAAGATTTTTCATTCGATTATTAGATAAATTTAAGCTCTATTTTGTAATCTTAAAACAGTTGACATGACAATTTTTTTGACATATAGTGTGAGTGCATTTTGTTTGCTGCAGGATTGTGTTATGTTCTAGTCATTTATTACTTTCTTGGTTTTCATTTTCTATTATAATTTAGAGTTTTGGTCGTTTCTCTTTTCCAGAGATTGTGCTTTTTTTGTGTCTTCATTTTTTCAATATAAAAGTATTTTTTGCTTTTTGTCCAAAAAAAGAAATATTTTTGCTAATCGAATAAAAATGCTTACATATAATAGGTGAGTAACATATATTTTTTTGACAGGTGTGGTGATTAACATATAGTAAATGCTTTTTTGAACTAACAAAAAATTAATCTTTTCGTGTTGCTAAAAAATGCATACATATAAAGTATTTTTGCTAATCGAATAAAAATGCATACATATAATTATGTTAACCTAATTTTATCCAATCAATTAGAAAAACCAAAATAGTAAAAGCATGACCAATATGATTCTAAATAGCACATGAGAAAATACACTTGGCAAAATGTAATTGGTTGGGGTAAATGGATATGTGGCTAGTGATTGTGCATAAATAGAGAAAGAATGATCATTAATGGGTATGAAGAAAAATGATGAAAGTCTCTCCTCTCTCTAGTAGAGTAATCTCTTCTATCTTTCCTTTTCTTCTTTTATGTACTAAGAACACCAACTCAAATTGGGTTCTCATATATCAAATTGAGAACCATTACAATGACAAAAAAACTTTTGCCCTATTTTGTGATGAGGATATGGATCTAACCACCAGTTGGGACGAAAGTGTTCAAGGAAGTGTTTGTTGAAATGATGCAAACATTTGCTAAAAAAAATTAAATGATTCAAACATAGATTAGCCAATGCGAAAAAAATAACCTATTTGAGGACAGCATAAACATCTAGAGCTGTAAAAAATGGACCAGACAAATGGGCCGACCTATTAACCCATATTTTGGGCTGGGACGAACCTAAAACAGCTAGCCCAAAATGCACTCGGGCTTTTGTGGCCCAAGCCCAGTTGGCCCATATAAAAATGGGATCGGACTGGACTTACCCCTCGGGATTCGGGTCGGCCCAGTATCAATATTTCTTTTTTGTTTTTGTTAAAAAAACATTATATTTTTTGAAAAAACTGTGGACTAATTTAAAATTTATTAATAAAAAATATTTAAACAAGTAAACTTAATAAAAATGAATGAATTTAACTCAAAGTTTTTAAAACTCTAAAGTTTATAAATTATTAATTTGATTCAATTGAAGGAATAATCTAGAGGTTAATTAATATTCGATGCTAATGTAAAAATTATTTACAATTATATGTCCATCCAATTATATTTTAGCAAAAATATAGTTGTGAGTAACTAATATATAAATATACATAAAAAAGAGGGAATAAATTAAAAAAAGAAAACTAAAACAGGTCGGGTCGGGCTGGCCTATAACCCACACAAGATGGACTCTAGAATCTATGACCCAATTATAAATGGGTTGGGCCAGACTATCCCATTTAAATGAAAGTTGCTTTTTTGACATTAAAAGTTTCCTAACGACACAAGTAAAATATTTAAATGTCCCCAGCAGTAGTTAACTACCGTTGAAGACCCAACAGAAGTTAACTACCACTGACCCCAGCGGTATTTAACTACGTTGAGTTCATTTCAATTTATGCATATACACTACAGCCTACTCCTTTTCTTTGTCTTCTTTTCTTCTTCCTTTTCCACTTAGAACTAGAAACAAAACTACTTCAACTCCTCCCTATTATCCTAGTTGCAGTCACAAATTCACGTGCCCCTAACAATTCAAACAACTATTCCAGTTCAATCCAAAACACTACCTTGATTTAAAAATTTGCATCTACTCCATCACCACATACACAAAAGACATTTGGCAGAATAGCTATCTAACACAGTTCAATTCATAGTTTTAAAGTTGTATTTGTATTGATACTTGTAAGAGACAAGTTGAATTTGAATCATTGGAATTGACAAATGCAGTTCATATGCAGATTTAGATACTCTAAAAAGTCTCGATTATTAACATAAAGGGAGAATCGTACTTCCATTGGCATTAAAATTACGGGAACCCCATTTGTTGAAAGATGTTATACAAATAAGTAGGATGTAGTTTTGTTGAAGTAGTTTTGTTTCTAGTTCTAAGTGGAAAAGGAAGAAGAATAGAAAACAGAGAAAAGGAGTAGGCTGTAGTGTATAGCATAAATCGAAATACCGCTGGGGCCAGCAGTAGTTAACTTCTGTTGGGTCTGCAACGGTAGTTAACTACCGTTGGGGTTAAGTATTTTACTTGCGTCATTGTGAAGTTTTTAATGTCAGAAAAGCAATTTTCCATTTATATACTCGGGCCTCTCAGGTCGGGCCGGACCGGACTGGGCCAACCCATTTGACACCTCTATAAACATTTGTCAAGTTAACGAATTCTGCTCTTCTCCCAACAAGTTTTCCTCCCACCCAACCAAAATGACCAAAATACCCCTGCATGAGTTGACTAACGCATGTGCTAATTTCTGTCTTAGTTTACTCACGCAGTAATTAGCACATGCGTGTTTTAAACTGATTTGATTAATACGCAACTTTATTCGAATTTATTCAATACGTAATTTATTTAATTAGTCTTTATTCGAATTTATTTATTCAATACGCAATCATAAGATAAATGCAAAAATAAACAAAAATAATAAATATAAAATATCAATTTATTAATATAATTCTTATTACATTTACAATGGTGTAAAACTAAATCTGTGAAGAAAAAAAAACCACCAGAAAACCTACCTTTATGTGGTAAAACTAAAAGAAATCCATAAGAAAACCTACCTTTATGTGGTAAAACAAAAAACAAAACAAAACGCAAGAAAACAAACCTTCCTGGGGTAAAATTAAATCTGCATATTTAGTTTTACCCCAAGGGCAAAACTAAATCTGCTTCGATTTACCCCAAGAAGGCTGCTCACCAATCATTTTTTTATCCCAAGATTGACCTCTTTTTACACCTAAATAAAGACTAAAAAAAGAAGAAAAATACACCAAAATAAAGACTAAAAAAAGAAAGAAAAGAAAGAGATTCATAGGGGAGATAGTGTGGAGGGGAGTGAGAATGTGAAATGGTGTAAAGAAATGAGGAAGTTTGGAGGTATTTCTAGGTGGGAATGGTAACTTAGGTTATAACTACCATAAATGTAGTCAAAAAGACGTGTAAAAGTTGTAAAAAAAAACGTGTAGATTGAAGGTTGAAAAGCTGACCAAAGTCCAAAAAATATGTGTTCTTGAGCTATGGCCAACCTGCGGGAGTTAACTCGCGCACATGCCAGTGGTGCATGACTTAACTCACGCTGAGCTCTATTAAGTACGTCGTGACTTAACTCACACAGAGATATATATAGAAATTCAGTTGGACGCCAGTGTTTTTGTGTTGGGTGAAGAGCAGAATCGCAAGTTAACCTATTTATAACTAAAGCACAAGAAGCTGGAAAACATAGTCCCTTGCCTCACGTGAATAGAGGAGTCCTAGTCGATCATATAAACTTTATATCTTAGTTTTGGTTTATTGATAGAATTTGTAGTCTTTCTTTTATGTTTATTTTGATTGGTAAATTAATCCTTTAGTAAGATTTCAAAGTTTTTAAATATTATGTTGTAAGGATAGGAGCACTCCTTAAAAAAAGGTGGAACACTCATTTCAAATTTTATTATTATTAATCTTCCTAACTTGTGTCATAAGGACAAATGTTAAGCAATCTAAAAGTAGTAATTTTACATTGATAAAAGTAATAATTTATGTTTTAAAAAATTAAATGCACAAGTTTTTTACACGTGTCCTTATAATAAATTAGCATTTGCTAAAATATTATTCCCTTCCGTCAGATTTACAAAAGATATTTGACTCAATAAAAGTTTAAGTATTTAATTCAAATTTTTAACAACATACATCACCTTTTGTTGATTCAAATATTTCTCGTAAATATGACATGAGAAAATATCTAACTCAAAAATTTCCAATGCACTTTTCTTTCAGATAGAAACACGTGTTCAACACCGTACATAAAATTATTATTTTAATCATCTTTACTTTTCAAAATCCTAAATTTAAAGACATTAAACAAAAACATTACAAAACCAAAAAGAAAAGCAAACATATGTAGACTATAGAGAAATAAATGTAATGAGGAAAAAGTTTACTCAATTTATATTCAAGAAAAAGTATTATAGCTTCAAAGTTCATGTAAATAACTCAACAAAAAAAAAACTGCAAGACTAAACTATAAGTTAATCAAATTACAATGGGTTGCATCAATTACTATTAGAATATGAAATATTTTTAGTCAACTTTTGTATTGAATAGCCTTTAGTAATATAATAATTGTCTTGCCTCTTTCATATATATAATGTGTATATATTTAGAAGTGTTGAATAGATTGATTCCACAAAATTAAAACCTATTTAATGTAACTTAACATATTATTAAAGGCCATTCAATACAAAAATTGACTAAAAATATTTCCTATTCTAATAATTACAATCCAAATAGTCAAGGGCTTAAGGCACATGCTGATCCTTTACTTAACATATTCGCAAAGCTAAAACCAATAAAAAGGTAAATTGCCGTGGATTGAACTAATTTCCTCCCCTGATTAAGGTTGTTTAACTACAACATCGTGCTTGAAAATTTGTCAAGTTGTAACTTATTCACTCAAACATACTAGTATTTTTTTTGGGAGGTGCCAAAGTTATTTCTCAAATCTCAATGTCAATCTAACCGAAAGTATACAAACATTTACATAGTCTTCCATATATATAGCACATATCCTCACGATACCAATAATATTCATATTTTTCCATCTTTACATTATGGGGTCCAAAATTCCATCTCTTAGTTGTATCATAATCTTACTAATGTTGCTGGCACTTGGAATTTCTGCAAGTCGATCAAATTTTCAGGCAATGGAGAAAGGAAATACTAATAGAAAAGAAGCTTCTACAATGCTAATGGTGGATAATATGTCTAAATCAGATTCAGGCAAAACTTCCCTTTTTCTTCTTGCAAAGAGACAAGTACCACCTTCGGGACCAAGTCATAGAGGCAATAACGCACCACATTAGAGTTAAGCCATTGAAATATATTATCTATCTAAGTTAATGTACTCTTTGTATATATCAATATATTTAAGAATAAATGGAAGGAGAGATCCTATACTATTTTTCATCATTATGTGATTTTATGAATTGATAGGAGTTGGAACTCATCATATATTTCTACCCTTTATTTTATTTTTTATAAAATGTCCGTTTTTTATTCTTATTTTGTTGGGTTCATAAGTGGCACTTTTATTTTTACACGTTCATGAGTTCAGTCAGATTATTTAATCAAATCATTCTCAAATTTTCGCAGAAGAAACATTTATGGATATAAATACGTTAAAACGTTGAAAATTAACAAATGGCCCATTAGCTCAGTTGGTTAGAGCGTCGTGCTAATAACGCGAAGGTCGCAGGTTCGAAACCTGCATGGGCCACTCTTTTAAATTTTTGTATCAAAATGTAAAATAATACAATTTATAGGCTATTTATAGTTATGAATACAAACTCTATCAACAAGCCCGTCTAGCTCAGTTGGTAGAGCGCAAGGCTCTTAACCTTGTGGTCGTGGGTTCGAGCCCCACGGTGGGCGATTTGTTTTTATGAATGTTGTTTTTTTGTTTTATTCTGCAATTAATATGAAATGAAATCATTTTTTTTCCAATAACATAGAAAAAACGTAACTGGGTTAACTTGGCCCAATACTGAGGCAGGACAAAAAGTCTATTGTTAATAACACCCCATATTTTCATACAGAAAGTTGTTATTTGAACAATAAAAATATATCATATTTTAGACAGAGTTTAGGCATCCCTAATCTTGTCCTAGAGAGACATGGTGTGGATGATAGTCTGATATTTAAACTTGGCTATTAACATTCTTCCTCTTGACTATCTTGTCAAAAAAAAAAAAATCGATTAAGAGTAGTGTATGCCTGTATGGTGATACGTGTGGACTTGAAGATTTAGATACATGATCTGATTACACACACATTCATAAAAATGAATATCACATAATTATTTAAGAAACACTCATTATTAAATTTTTTTAATTTTCTCTTTTTTTGAGTGTGACCAAAACTGTGTCCATATAAGAATTATTGAGTTGGGTCGCAAATGCTTGTAATAACATTTGGGTTGGTTAATAAACTAGGTTGAGAGGTTTATGTAAACGTGAGGTGTCACACCATGTAAATCTTTGTGTGTCATTTAGTTTGTATGTCAGAGTTTTCTCGAACAATAAGTGTTGGTTTGACAAAAACATGAGAGAAAACAAAATATATATTTTTTCTTTATATTTTCAAACTGATACTGATAAGCACTCTCGCTAACATTATAATAAAATGATCTCTGAACTTGTAGGTTTTTATACTTAGTCATTGTTAAATTTTGTTCATATTTTCAAGTACTAATGTAGTTTTATTTGTCAATTTCTTATATGTGACTTTTTGTACTAATAAGAACATTTTTATTTATAAAGCACAAAGAAAAAGTAATTTTAGTGTATTTTATGGTAGCATGTTCTACTAGTAGCCTCCCTAGTACTAGTAGGTTTAGATTCCAATTCAATTAACCCTTCCCAACTCTCCGCCGCAAAGGTGGAAGAGGTGCATGACATTTTTGAGTGCTAGCAAGCAACTCCCTTAATCCTATCCTACTATTTAAACCAAGTTCAATGAGCTGCTTTTCTCAAGTACTAGAATTTTGAGAATCCATCAATCAAAAAACTTTTTTTAATATACTATTAATGTGTTTCTCAGGAACTAGACACGAAGGGAATTTCCCAATGAGTCAAAATGATTCACTCCACCATCCATTTAAATAATAATTAGGCACCCTCGTATTCCCTTGAAAGAAAAAGGTTACTAGTAGTTAATCATCAATTAGACTAGTCAATTGGCTGCATTGAGAATTACTTTTCTTTTTTCATGTTGTTAATTATGTATGTGTAGCATACGACAATGTTAATTAACTGAAATACGAGAAGCTGGTTTAGAATTAGACCTCATGTGTTTGTTTCTATAGGCCTTAATCATACCACACGTGGTGCACCAATGTCATCTGGACCTTTTATGTTTGTTTCTATAAAATCTACTGTAATATGCAAGATGATGAATTATGGTCAGTGGTCACACATGGATTGGATTTGGATGTGGCCTTAATTTTATCAACTTATTGTCTCCTACTTATAGCATCTTTATATGATTAGTCCCCTTCTTATAAAGTTTTCATTTTAGTAGTTATAAATATAAGGCGTGCTAATTATCTTTTGTCGTTTCTACAATATGAAAAGTGTAGTAATTTTTTATTTTGATAAAAAGGAAAAGTTTGAATTATATTATATGATGTGGGGTTTAATTGTTTAATCAAACAGTTCACTTCATGTAATTGTTTAGTAATCCATTGAAATTTTCTTTGTAAAAGGAAATCCTTTCAATCATTCAATGGGTTAGTAAGAAGATTTGGTGACATAGACGTTTTTATAAAGTTAAAACCGTTAGTCAAATTGAGATTTGTTATGATAAATGGGTAATGATTTCATCTTGTTGCATGAGAATTAATATTTGGGTGATGCTACAAGTTCTCCCTCCGGTCTTAAATGTAAACAACTTTTTACTTTTTAGGTTCATTCAATAAATGATGCACGCCGTCTATAATATGGACCACATACATTATTTATTGAATGAACCTAAAAAGTGAAAATTTGCTTACATTTGAGACCGGAGGGAGTACATGTTAAAAAATTGGCTTAAATGTGCTTTTAGTCCCTTAAGTATTACTATTTGGTTTCACTTTGGTCCCTTAACTAAAAAAAGACCATTTGAGTACTTTATCTTTACCTCTACTTGTTTTGGTCCCTTCTGTTAAATAAATTCAAAAAACGTTAATTGTGGTACACATGTTGTTTTCGCATTAGTTGAAAACTTATTTATTTCCTTCATCTTCTCCATACAATCTTTCATCTCCTTTCTGGAAAATATGAAGAACAGAACGTTAACGTTCAAAGAAAATTTGAAGAACACAACATGAACAACTCAGAAGAAAAAAAAACTAGAAAATCATCAAGCTTCATCAAAAACCCATAAAAAAAATCTAAAAATTCAACAACAACATCATAAACAACAAAAATCACCAAAATTTCAGATCTGAAATTTCAAATCTGCAACAATAAACAGATCCACCAAAATTTCATAAGCAACAATTCACCTACTCCCTCCTTCATTCGGATCTGCAATTTCGAGCAACCCATATCCATTAAACAGATCCAGACATATAATAGAGAAACAAATGCAGAAAGTATATCCCTCAATCTTTTGATCTTGCTTAGAAAGAAGAAAATTGACGGAGCAAAGAGAATTGGCAAGCTTGAAAATGGAGGAGAGAGGAAACAACAACAACCTTTTGATCATGATGAGAAAGAAGAAAATTGATGGAGGAGAGAGGATTAACAAGCTCGAAAATGGGGTTTATGTGGTAGGGCAGTATGAATTTTTAAGATGATGATGTAAAAATGATGATGATTATGATTTTGTGGGTTTGGAGATTTTGGTTGCTGGGATTTAAAAATTTGTGCTTTGAGTGAAAAGAATTGTTATTATGATTATGATTTTTTGGTTGTTTTTAATTTATTTTCTGGTTTTTTTTTTTTTAGTTTTGTTTTTAA
>Ga0228710_1002360_pt1 | contig 29717 bp, 11 predicted proteins | sample MedpolnodulmetaG_FD_177995 | JGI IMG/M metagenome (GOLD analysis project Ga0228710, IMG submission 177995) | Root nodule microbial communities from Medicago polymorpha collected in Santa Monica, California, United States - pink nodules | ecosystem: Host-associated > Plants > Roots > Nodule...
CCAGATGCTTTAAGCTTCAAATAAATTCCTTTGCTCTTGAACTTGTTCAATCAGAATCTTTAAGAATAGTACTTTGATTATGGATCCTGTACACTTGAACAAATTGTTTAGCGTATCCAATTGATTATTTTTAATACCTTGTTATTATCAAAACTCAATAGGTGACTTGTGAAACACCCTTGTTCCAACATAGTCAAGTTGTTGTTTTGTCGTTGCATTGTTGTTAATGTTGCATTGTCGTCGTCGTTGTTGAGTTGTTGTCTTTGATTTTAAATGCTAAGTAGAAATAGATGAAGCATGTGTGAAATATTACTTTGTTAATTATTGTTGTTTAGGTTGTTAAATTCCGTTGATGAATTATATGTTTATTATTATTGAATGTGAAATCTCACCCCTTCTGTTTGAATGTTGCCTCTACGTGGGTAACGTGCAGATATCCAGGATTAGCTGCTGATGTGAGTTGACTCTCTCGTGCGTCGTCTTAGGGTCGCTCTGATACGTAACGGGATGGGGATTATTTGCTTGTTTTCCACTGTTTATTTATGAACCATGTTGTTAAACCTTTTTGAATTAAGAATTTTTAATTAAGTTGTTTACGTTGAGGTCGTAGTGCCAAAGTTGTTGAACTATGAATCTATTTTCCGCTGCGATGTCATTGAAATTTTGACAAGGTTGTTTTAATAAATAGTAACTTTACTCTATTTATACTTGAAATGTAGTGTGGCATTCCATTTTACGTTGAATACTCTGATGTATATGTATTATTTACATTGTTGGGAGAACGGGGTGTTACACGTAAGATACAACCTGACGATTCTGCATAAGCACACCACCAAGACCCATCTTAGAAGCATCACAATACACAACAAACGATTCCTTCGGGTTTGGCAAAACCAACACTGGCACTGAAGTCAACCTCTTCTTCAACTCTTGGAAACTCTTCTCACATTTAGCATCCCAAACATACGCTTGTCCTTTCCGAGTCAACTGCGTCGATGGCAAAGCCAACTTAGAGAATCCTTCAATAAACCTCCGATAATAACCTGGCAATCCAAGAAAGCTTCTAGTCTCAAAAGCAGACTTCGGCCATTCCCATTGCAACACAGCATCAACCTTCGACGGATCCACCGTAATACCACCCTTTGAAGTTACGTGACCAAGGAAACTTACTTCCCGCAACCAAAACTCACACTTTGACAACTTAGCAAACAACTGATTCTCCTTCAAAACATGCAACACAATCCTCAAATGCTCAGCATGCTCCTCCTCTGACTTCGAATACACCAAAATATCATCTATAAACACCACCACAAAACGGTCCAAAAAAGGATGAAATATTCTATTCATATATTCCATGAAGACACCTGGTGCATTGAATACTCCAAATGGCATCACAAAATACTCATAGTGCACATACCTTGTTCGGAACGCGGTTTTGGATATATCGTCCGCCTTCACCCTAATCTCATGATATCCTGACCTCAAATCAATCTTACTGAACACTTCCGCACCAACCAACTGATCCATCAAATCATCAATCCTCAGGAGCGGATACCGATTCTTAATCTTCACCTTGTTCAACTGCTGATAATCCACACACAACCTCATATTGCCATCCTTCTTCTTAACCAGTAACACTGGAGCACCCCCCCAGAGAAACACTCGGCCTAATGAACTGCTTCTCGAGCAACTCTTCCAACTGCTTCTTCAACCCACCCAACTCTGATGCAGACATCCGATACGGCGCCATCGAAATAGGACTCGTTCATGGTACCAAATCAATTTCAAACTCAACTTCCCTCTCCGGCAGTAATTCGGTAATGTCGTCCGAAAAAACTTCTGGAAACTCTTGCACTGCCGACAAATCACCAATTCCTTTCTCACTACTTTCCTTCAATGAAGCAAACATCATAAACACACAAGCTTCACCGTCTAAAGACTTATTCATTTTCTCCGCAGTCAAGAACTTCCCACCTACTTCAGCTACCGGCTTAGAAAACGTTACACTCTTGGTTAAACAATTAATGTTAACACCAAAAGATAACATCCAATTCATACCAAAAATCACATCCATATGCTTCAACGGAAGACACACCAGATCCAACTCAAAATCAACAGGAACCTTAACACAAATCACAACCAACTGAGCCTCTGCAGCCAAAGATACCTTCCCTTGCCAGACCAACACACTAGAAAAAACCTGCTACTCCCCCCTACGCTCAAACCTACCTAAAAGAACGGAACAACAGGAAATTCAACGAATACTAGTCCGAACAAGACTGACCACGGCTTTGATACCAACTTGTAACACCCTATTTTTATTAATGCGATAAAACACGCGAATAAAGCATTTATTCAAGAAATAGACGCTACGTCTTCACATCAAAATTCAACATCATGCATATATAAGATTCATCAACAGTCGCAGCGGATATAAGTGATACATCTCCAAAATATACATGTCATAAGATCAATATACATCATATATAAAATTTGCAAATTCAGACAAATGGGCAAAATCTCCATAACATAAATAAATCCAGAATATCACACTACTAGAAAACTGTCGTTTAGAGACCGATTTAGACACCAAAATAAATTGGTCACAGTAGAGACCGAAATAACAACTGATTATTGTAAACAATAATCAAAACTTAGTTGGTCTCTAAATCGGTCACAAAATTTATTTAGCCATTGATTTAAAAACCAATTTTTTAGCTACCCAAATATCTCCCGTCTATACTCTCTTAATTTCTTAATTTTTCAAATAAAAAATATTTATATTATGTAGCCACCGATTTTTTGGTCACAAAAAAGATTATAATTTTTTATTTTATAATAATAAGCATTACTTTGAGCGTGGTATGAAAACCAATTTCCCCCCTTTCATGTCAAATATATATATGAGAAAACAAGTGTCTGCCAAAATCACAAAACTGTCCCTAATTTAATATGTCTATTTTCACTTTCCAATAAGGGTAAAAATGGATAACCATGTCCTAAGATTGAATCTCATGCTTTTTACCAAAACTGGACTTTCAATACCCTTTTACTAAGTTTAATTTTAACTATAACATAAAGGACAGATTTGGTATTTCGTAATAAGAAATCACTTTTTCTAATTGAACATTGTTAGAACAATCTATTAACCATTAGACTACCAACCATGTAAGCTTTTATCCAACTTTTTGATCAACTATTCATCAATTTCAAATTTCATTCATTCATTTTATATTCCCTCTTTTACCTTCTCTTTCTCAAAATTTTCACTTCATTTCTCTCCTCTCTACTTGTCTTCAACCATAATAATTTTTTCTTTCATTTCTGTCCTCTCTCTTTTCTCATCTTCTAATCCTTTTTTTTATTTTTTTTTATGTAGATAAACTTTCTCAACTGCTACTACTTCATTTTTTTACTTTTCTGTAAAAAAACAAAAAGACACGGGATGATATATATTAACGTATGATATATATTAATAAAATAAATGTAACTATATGTTTTTACACGGGATATATATTTATCACTAATCAATGACTTAAAATCCGTATTCAAAAATAATTTTAAAACATTTTTGGATATAAAAAATAGATTTTGTAGAAATACTTATTAAGATTTTTTTTATAAAGAATTTTTTTAACGTTAACTAACTAACTATATATTAATAATTTTTTCTTTCATTTCTGTCCTCTCTCTTTTCTCATCTTCTAATCCTTTTTTTTTCTTTTTATGTAAATAAACTTTCTCAAATGCTGCTACTTCATTTTTTCCTTTTCTGCAGAAAAACAAAAAGACACTGGATGATATATATTAACGTATGATATATATTAATAAAATAAATGTAACTATATGCTTTTATACGGGATATATATTTATCACTAATTAATGACTTAAAATCCGTATTCAAAAATAATTTTAAAGCATTTTTGGATATAAAAAATAGATTTTGTAAAAATAGTTATTAAGATTTTTTTTAATAAGAATTTTTTATAAACATTGAGCTACCCCAAATAAGTTTAGTTGCCGAAAATTAGCATAGATAAGAAAGTTAAAAAATTACTACGTGATTGATAGATTCATTTGTATTGGTTTGGAACTTCTGGTCTCAATAACAACAATAGAGAAAACTTTTTCAACATTAATAATTATCAAGACACTAGTCATAAACATATTAAATGGGCAATGAGTTTCTTGCAAATAACCTATTTATTTACATTGGAAAAAACATTGTTAATCTATTTTGTAAACAATCAATTATGGAGAAAATTGGCTTCTTAAAATGCATTTTGTCCAACTTTTCTAAATAGCTATTGTCAATTTTTATCAGTTGTTGTTGCTATAAGCTAACTTTCATGTATTGACTAATTTTTGGATTATTTTGTTTTTAGTCTCTACAACACTAGCAATTTTTAAATTTTAGTCCTTAATTTTTTTGTTATATAGATTATATCCAAGACTAAAAACACTTTTTTTATTTGTAAAATTTTAAAAAATAAGACAAAAATTGAATAATTTTGTTTAAGGACTAAACCTAAAAAATTAGAATTTATAGGACTAAAAACATATTTTATCCTCAAATTTAATATGTTGGTTTTAAAACTTTTTTTTTCCTTCAAAAAAATTATTTTCATTTTTCCTTTTAGTTGGCCCCTGCGTAATTTTTTTGCTAGCTTCACCGCTGAAGAAACTTAACACCGCAAAAGTTATTGTATTGTCCTTGCCTAATATTTTGATTTGCTTTGATAACTCGGTTTTGAAAATTATTTTGATATTTGCTAATAAAATAAATTAAGATTTTATAGGAATACTATATCAAAGTTTTTTTTAAAAGGACTATATCTAAGTTTTTTTTAAATGCTCCATAGAACATTTTCACTACCAAAATTACCCAAAGAAAGTATAATTGATACACGGGACTCAAAATTACTCACCCATTATAGTATACTAATTTTGTCACCACATAATTAGTTAAAGTTGGTAACAAATGATAAAGATGAAAAATAATTATAAATTTTTTTATAGCATTATTTACTATTATATTTGTTCTCGCCGACACACACCTCATAACATAACAACACATGTTTCGCCGCGCAGCACAGCCGCGCTACCTGTGCTCAGCACGCGTATCTCGACTAGTTACAAACTAAAAATAAACCTACCAGCATAAGTGTTGATGACACCTCATCATATTATGTTTTTTAGTATTTTACTGAGTCTTTTGTTGATCATTTGAGGACTTTTTAGAGTGAGTTACTTATGGTTTGAAAATGATTTTGTAATGTTTTTGAGTCATTGTATTTATACTTCTTCTATAATCAGACAACTCTTTAGTTGTTTCCAGTCTTTTTTAGTATAAATCATGGAATTGGGCCAACTTAAACATCTCATAAAATTTTGGAAGCAGGAAGACCAAATGTAACAAAGATTTGAAGAGTAAGTTGAAGGTGAAAAAGCACGAGAAATATGGGTTTGATTGTGATTGTTTCTTTTCACTTTGGTAATTCTTTTGCAAAGGTTAAGTCGAATGTAAAGTGTGGAAATGTAAAGAGTTAAGAGAACGAGAATTAACACAACTATTTATCTTGGTTCACCCCATAACCTGGGATTACGTTTAGTTCCCCTACACTTGAGAGATTATTTCACAATAATCCAACCTGATTAAGACACATAGTCATGGTTTCCTTGCCTCAAACTACATGACTTCCTAAAGTCAAACTAGAGAAATTCAATATTTACAAAAGAATACTTGATTGATTACACAAACTTAGATAATAGCAAACTAATTGAGCGCAGTACAATGGAATTTCATCTCTTTGATAATTTGTTTGATGTTTCTCGACAAAGTTGATTCATAAGTATGTATATGCTTAAGTTTGATAGGAGATTTAAATTAAGTATGTTGCTGGAGAATCCTTGTCCATTAATGCTTGGCCATTGTATGAAATTTTTGCCTTGATTACTGTTGATGAATCCTTGCATTAAACTTCACCATTGATGCACTTGAATGTTACTTTCTCATGAATGCAGATCAATGCTTGTTTTTCTTATTTATAGAAAGATCTATTGCATCACTTTGAAGTACATAGTATCACCTTGGTCTAGAAGATTGCTTGATCTAGAGGGATGATCACAGAACATTGAATCCTTTGTTGATCATAAAGTCTTGTCTTCATATATGTTTGCAGATGATGACTTGAGTCCATAAAGTGTTGACTTTGTGTCAACCATATAACTTTGTCTTGATCTCATGTTTGTCCTTCATTGTTTAGAAGGTTGACTTCCAGCCCAGAGTGTTGACCATAGAGGATCAACTTTGTATATTTTCCTACACACCTGAATAAACATCAGAATATCTAATTATTTTCAAATGTTTTGTTATCATCAAAACTTAAGGGCGTTGTTCATTGACCCATTTTGGTTTATCGATTTCCCCTTTTTTAATGATGGCAAACACATGTATTTTGATGAACAGTTATTAACTAACAAAATGACTCAACAAAGGGTAACGTTTGTAAGCTTCCCCTTAGTTTAAGTCAAGTAAAAATAATTTTTAAAATAAAGACAAACAGAAAGTAAAAACAACCAAGTTATCAAAATAAGTAACAATCTATTTCTATTACTCCTCTATTGGTGACGTGTAAGTAACAAGCTAAGTGTGTAATTAAAATATAGAAAATAAGTGGAAAACTACCACTTCATGAAATTTATTGAAATGGCGTGTTTAATAAGCTTCATATTACTCCTCTACAAGGTCAGGGATGAAAAACAAATTACATTGATAGCTGATTGCAGCAGCTAATGGCTATTCTGAAATAATCTAAAAAATATAGTGATTTTAAGATAATTACATATTAGTAAGAAAATTAATAATGAGTTGCTATAGAATTCCATAAAATAAAATAAAAATTGACATGATTTGGAACAATTTACTAATTCTATAGTTTACTAGCTTATGAAAATAGCTTACTACATGAGTTTATATGAATCAATTTAACTTTACCTTTTGTTATAGAAATAACTCATACACTACGAAACCCGGATACTCCAAAATGGATACGTACCCGTATCGGATACCTATATTCTACGGATACGCACCCATGAAGTATTGGAATTAATTATTTAAATTTTAAAAAATATATTTTAACGGATACTTATACGAGACTCCACAGATACACAAGGATACTTATAAGATACTTCACTGATACGTATCCTAGAAAAGGATGAAGAGTAAAAAAGTGAAACAATGTTGTAAACATTCAGTAGATATGTATAGAATCAATTTTTGATATGGATCAGTAGAATTATTTTTCAATGAACCACTTAAAATTATACTTCTTGTGGATGAAGGTAACAAGAGAGAGCTGATTCAGTTAATCAACATTAGATAAAATTTGTGTTGAGTTCTTTTAATCAATGTTTATTTTCTTCAAGTATTTTACATACATATAAGTTTTAATATAAAAATTTTGTTAGCGTATCTTACCCGTATCGTATCCTAAATTTTAAAAAATTTATATATCCGCGTACCAGCATCGTATCGTACCCGCACTCATATCTGTATTCAGGCTTCATAGCTCATACGTAATCACTTATATAATAAATGGTTATGATATAAATACTTAATTAAGCTGTTTCTCCAATCTAATTCAAAACATGTACTAAATATTATTGATCAAGAAACTAATCCTACCCATAGGTATGCTACAATCATCATAAATACTTCCTCTGGTCCTATTTATAAGAGAAATTTGGGTCAATAAAAGTTGATGTATCTGGTTAAAAATTCAGTCTAGGTACATCAACTTTTGTTGACCTAACTTTCTCTTGTAAATAGGACCGGAGGGAGTATTAAAGACAAACTTGATATTTTCAATGTAGACTTAGCAAAGCTAGAAGCTTTTCGGAAGTTGCATATATAGGCAAACTTCAGAAATTCTGCCTGCTGGTTTATGATCCTTCCTTACAGCTGATTTTATGTTCATGTACATACCAATAAGTTTCCTGTTATTCATGATAGGAAAATGTCAAAATGAGAAGTGATGTGGTGGAGACTTTTTCGAGACATACCTACCGATCCATGACGTGTCAATTCAGTGTTAAGAGTTAGATTTGATAGCCTTAAGGATAGGGATGACAATTAGACCCCAAATATAATGGATACTCGTAAAAAAATATCCACGATAGGCGGGGAAATACCCGCAATTTTGGGTATGGACTCAGGCTTGGAGTAATTACCCGCAAATTTGAATGGGTATGAGCGCGGGTACGGACACTCTAGTACCCAGCCCGCCCCATGCCCGAACATTATAAATACTATAATTATAATTTTATGCAATACTAAAACTAGTTAATTAATCCTTAATCTTTGATATTTATTGTAACGTGCACTTGTTTTATTTATATTTTAGATCCTTTTTATTTGACTAAATACTAGGATGTGCAATAAATTATAAGTTGATTTAAGATATTTTAGATCATATTTTAATTAAGTTGTGATATTTTTTGTTATTTATTGTCTTTTTGTTGTTAAAGTGCGGGTACGGGCTCTTAGATGCCCATGGGGTACGGGGACGAACACCAAACCTGTTACGGACGGACACCAAACCTGTTACCCACGAGAATATGAGCTCAGGTACAGAGATTTTTTATAAACGCATGTATTGGGATGGACACTATATTGCCATGTCCAAACGGTACCCATTATCATCCCTACTTAAGTAAGGAACAAAGTTCTAATACCCTCCGAGATGGTTGTAAAAATATTTAATTCATAATAACTTCCCCTTCTCCCAATTTTTTATAAGTACTAATTGATTCCAATTTGAAACCTTCCATATAGAAGCCAACACTTAGCCGCCTCAAAGGATAAGATCCAAACATTGGATTTCACTATGAAACTAAGCACATATCATCACTACTCTTAAGTAAAATGATAAACAATGTATAACTACACATATTCATCCTTGCATTAACACTTTAAAATTAGAAGCCTTTCTTCCTTATAAAGTTATAGATCTTGATGACCCATTTAGTACTTTATACCTAACCTAAGTGATCCACTTTATATTATACAAATTTAAATGGCTGATACTGAAAATGAAACATCCTCACACTACCATCCAACAACACAAGATGAACAAGTAGTTTTCCATTTTAACCATTGGAAATGGTGGTTTGCAGTACTACTCAACACTTTCTTACTCTTGATGGGTCAATTAAGTGCAATTATGCTTGGAAGATTCTATTTTGACCAAGGTGGAAAAAGTTTATGGGTGAACACACTATTACAAACTATTGCTTTTCCAATTCTTTTCATACCACTTTTTCTATTTCCTATAGCAAACAACACTTCTGAAACAAACATGCAATCTTCTATTCACACTCTCATCATAATGGATTTCTCCTTAGGTATTCTATTAGCTTGGGATAATTTCATGTACTCAATAGGACTTTTATATCTTCCTGTTTCAACTTATTCACTTATTTGTGCATCACAACTTGCTTTCAATGCTTTGTTTTCATTCTTTATCAATTCTCAAAAACTCACTTTTTTTATACTAAACATTGTGTTTCTCTTAACCTTATCAGCTTCACTTATAGGACTTCATTCTGATTCCTCAGAGAATTATAAAACAAAAGAAATTAACTTTACTAAGATAAAGCACATGATTGGTTTTTGGTGTACTTTTGGTGCATCAGCAGGTTATGCACTATTGCTATGTTTAATACAGCTATCATTTGAAAAGGTTTTAAAGAAGGAAAGTTTTTCTATTGTGTTGGAAATGCTAATTTGGACATGTATTATTGCATCATGTGTTAGTTTGATTGGTTTGTTTGCAATTGGTTAAGTAAATGGTTTGAAAGATGAAATGAGGAATTTTAAAGCAGGAAAAGTGGTTTATATATTGACTTTGGTTGGAACATGTTTGGAGTAATCAATTATTGTATAAGTTACTATATAAAGATCAAGTGTTGTGTTAACAAGAAAAATATGCACATTGAGTGTGTGCTACGCTGACTATGTAATGTCTATTATTGACTTCAAGAACCTTATTTACTTTTTTTTCTAGAACCTTATTTAATTATATAATAAGTTTATGATTATTAGTCCCCTCTTATTAGCCTCCTAATCTATTAAGGGTTCGATCTCCGGCTTTTGTGAAGGGAGGAAATTCGGTCAGGAAAAAGAACTTATCTAGTATACTTCACAAGTTTTGCGATAGAGATTAGTCATTGATAAATGACAGTAGAAACTTGTTACCATCAACATGGTAACTAAAGAAAACCAAATTAACCTCACTCTTCTAAATCATCTGAATTGCAACATTAGAATCTGAATTGTGCGATAACCTCTTTCCCAAGCAATATACAAAGTATGCCAAATGCTCCACAACTCCTTGAACTTGTGCAATAAGCTATTGTTTGAAAGACTTCATTTTTCCAAGACTTTTTAAAGTCTTGAATACATTTTGAAAATTTTCTCCAAAATTCCAAATCTACTGTGTTTCTCATTCTAAGTACTACAATCTAATTATTATTAATTTCTTTTGACGGGATCTAATTATTACTAATAAACGTCTAATCTAGTAAAAAAAACACTTCTATTAGAATAAGTCATCCACGTGTAACTTACTAACACATTTGCAGTCTAACTAAGGCAAAAAATAATGCAAAATTGACTTGAGAATGATAAAATTATTACTAAAAAAATATACCCTCTAATAGATAACTTATATATCAAGTTTGCACAAAATTAAATAAATAAATAAATTAAGGTGTGTAGTTGTATTAGTAAAATCATAGTGCAAATAGCAGCACCCCAAGAGATTAGTATATAATAGCCCAAGCTCATATCAGGTGTGTATGTTTGAATCAGTCTTTGCCCATTTCACCTAACCTGTTCCATATTCAGGGGTGTAGACAACACAATGAATGTCTTTCTTGGTTTGTTTTGTTTGACATGCAAAAGAATAAGTACTTAATCATTTTCGAAGGTTGTTGATTTGAGATCTTGGAGTATGCTCTTATCAAAGTCTTAGGTTCGAGTCTCCCTTTATGCCAATTTTAATGGACTAGTATGGTTTTTTAGAAAAAATTGAGGAAAATAATAAATACTTAATATAAATTAGTTTAAGGAGTCGAAAATTTATCAAACATTACGAATTCAATCAATTAATCTATTAACTGTCAACAATCATTTGCTCTATGTTGATCCTTTATAAACTAATTTATTAATATTTTTACCAAAATAGAGCCTAAACTAAACAAGAAAACTTTATATCTTAATTTTGACAGTGAGGGATCTTATACTATTCATTCAACTTGTCTTGTTAGGATGAATGACACTTAATGAATTCACAACCTTGAGCACCAGTTAAACAAAGACAGGTGGTGAAAAAAATATGGTGACAGCATAGTCATTCACATGAACATTAAATATAACAAAACTTTTACCACCTATGGAACACACCCACCATGCTACTTTTTTCTATGTCGGTTTCAAATTTTTCTCTTTTACACTTTAACAGCTAGGAACATTCTTATCTTATAATTGAAATAATTTCGTTAAGGAATGGTTATAAAGTTCATTCACATTTGAGGCAAAAAACTGCATTGCCAGCTAGATAAATAACCATCAAAGTCCAAGTGTTTTCACACACAAAATAGTTAGAGATTACATTTTTGGTAGGTTTTATCCGGATCAAAATTCCATACATTTACAAATACAAACATTTACATACGTTACTTAATTAGAAAATAAGTTTTTGTTGGTAGGCCTAAAGCGAAGATTTTAGTTGCCTTACTGAACCGGTCTTGATTTAAGATCGGCCGGCCTAAATTACAATTTCATTAAATCATTTTTAAATAATTTACACCATTGATTTAAAATCGGACCGTCAAAATTAGTTACTTTCACACACACTTAATGCATAAGAATCCAAATCTATTTTATCTATTCACCAACTTATGTATGCTTTTTTTTATTTTATTGAAAAAGTACAAGAAAAAAAACTTATACATGATTTCCATTAAAAGCATGCCAAATGGGCAATTTGACACATCATTGGTTATGGACAGACAAAATTGAAGGTAGACCTTCTTCATGTCAAACTCTTTATGATTACAAGTGCCTAATTTTCAAAAAGTTGCTTTATACATTTTCCATTTTCTTATGATTATCACATTCTATGATCTTTCTTCTTGGTCTTGATCTTTTCCATTTGTTTCAAACTAGATCATTTACCTGAATACTGTTGAAAATGAACAAAGTTTGCATTATTGCATATGATGTACAAATACATTTCAGTGTTTGAAGATTGTATCTATCTTCATCCTCATAGATCACAATACTACTCAGAATCACTGTAAGATTTCCCTTTCCTTTCTTTGAACTAGTTTTTGTTTCTGTTAAGAAGAAAAAAAAATGCTTGTTTTCCAAATTTCATGCTGCAAGTATATGATGATCCTTGGTTTTCATGTGTTTTCAGGTGCTTAAATTTTCAACATCAATTTGTAGCAGTATATGATGAAATCTCTGGTTATAGCTGTTTCCATAACAATATGCTTCATTGCTTTTGTCATATCTAAGATTTTCATCTCAATCCTCCTCTACAAAAGATGGAGAAGAAAGCATATGATTTATGAAGAAGGTTATACAGGTATGTATGCATGCAAAAATGAGTTATCCTCTTACTTTTGTTCTATCAGAGAGAAAATTGAGATGTATAGGTTTTGTAGACCTGACACTTTTGATCGAAGGCGTGTCCCAGTGTCCGACATGTACTAGTGTGTGACTCTGACACAACACTGACACATGTGATTACATCAAATTGCCATTTTTTTTAAAAATGTATCGGTGTCAACTTGTTAGTGTATGTGTTTGTGCTTCATAGTAATAGGTTTTGTTTGGATAAACAGTTTAATTAGGTTTTTGTTAATGATCGAAGGCTAATCCAAACGAGCTGATAACATAAATTGATTGGATGATACAGGAGGGAAGATGGTGATATTTAGGTCTTCAATCCTTAAATCTTTAACAACCGATATGGTGTTAAAGAAGACGCAGAAACTAAACAACAAAGACATCATTGGTTCTGGTGGTTATGGTGTGGTTTATGAACTAAAACTTGACGATTCCGCGGCCTTTGCTGTGAAAAGGTTGAACCGCGGAACTGCTGAGAGAGATAAAGGTTTCGAGAGAGAGTTGCAAGCAATGGCAGACATAAAACATCGCAATGTTGTGACTCTTCATGGATATTACACTGCACCACACTACAACCTTCTCATATATGAGTTAATGCCTAATGGAAGTTTGGATTCCTTTTTGCATGGTATGTATTTTTCAATTTCTAACATTATAAATTCTATGATTTCTCGAAGCATGGATAAACAGCTTAATCAAGTGTTTATAGATAAGCTATTTCTATAACAAAAGATCATATAAAGTCAAACAGTTTTCATACAAGTTAAAAGCTATTTTTGTAAGCTATTCTGGAGAGCTTAATGAAATAAGCTGAAAACAGCTTATGAAGTAAAAAACTTACCTTGTGTTACTCAGTGCAACACCATTCCTTCAACATCTGATCCACTGACAGAAACGTTTAACAAAAGCTTCTTGTTAAGATTTCAGGAATAATATAGTGATCATTGAACTGTGTTTTCTAATATCAAAGTTGAAAATGATGTAGGAAGATCAATGAACAAGAAGGTTTTGGATTGGCCAACAAGACAGAAAATAGCGTTAGGTGCAGCTAGAGGAATATCATATCTTCACCATGATTGTATCCCTCACATTATCCACAGAGACATCAAGTCAAGTAATATATTGTTGGATCAAAATATGGAGGCACGAGTTTCGGATTTCGGATTAGCCACGTTGATGGAACCAAACAAAACTCATGTTTCAACAATTGTTGCTGGAACTTTTGGATACTTGGCTCCAGGTATAAATACAACCCGATCGGCTTAACGTAGTTTTTCACTTTCACAATACTTGTGTGACAAATTCATGATTGTTTGCATGCAGAATATTTTGATACAGGAAGAGCAACAGTCAAAGGCGATGTTTACAGTTTTGGAGTGGTGTTACTCGAGCTTCTAACAGGAAAGAAACCTAGTGATGAATCATTCATGGAAGCGGGAACCAAGCTTGTCACATGGGTAAGACATGATTCGTAGGATATTATTGCGTTCTTTGATCTCAAATAAGAATTGTAAAGCATGAATCTGTAGAGCTTTATCGGAATAAAATCAATTTGAGAGGGACTTTACTCACCCCTCAAAATCACTTTCGATATACACATCCAGAAATGCACAATTTTCATGTCATCCGAAAGTACACTTTCAAAGTACAATATTGCGATTTTTATAACAGCTACCAGCCACTTAAAATAGGACAAGATTTTGTAGTTCAAAACTTAGATTACTTAAATTCTGGATGTAACTTTGGAATGAGGACTTACTTTCTTGAAAATCATTTTGTTATTGATGGAACAGGTGAAAGCTGTTGTACAAGAGAGGAAGGAGGAGTTAGTTCTTGATAGTAGCTTAGGGTCATGTTGTCCAATGCACGAGGTCAACAAGGTGTTTAACATTGCAATGATGTGTCTTGAACCAGACCCTTTGAACAGACCAACCATGGCTGAGGTTGTCAACTCGCTCGAGAAAACACAAACGGATAGACTTGTTACAGCATCCTGATGTTCATTCAAAATTCCTCATCTAAAGCTTCTCACAAACCAGCCGCGGCAGAGTTGGAACAGATATTAATGTTTGGAGAAGCCATATTCAACAACAGCAACAATGACAAAGGCCTTTTTCCTCCTAAGTGGAACAAATCACGCTCTAGAGCGGAAAAACTAAAGAAAAGAAAAATTACAGAAATGTAACGGTAAAATATGTGGGGATTTTGAGATATAGAGAGAAGTTAATATGCACTTTGATATGATTACATTGCTATCGAACAAGTTGAATATGTCAGGATTAGGTTAGGACAAGGCAAAAATAGATTTAGCATTGGTCTGCAAAGAACATGCATGCATACTACTGAGTACTGATAACCGAACAAGTCTGTTTCTTTCTAACAGAAATAATACATACAAATAGGTCAGATACACATTCAAAGTTGTATATTATTGACTAAATCAAATATTTCATATCATTAGAAAATAAGTACTTGAACCAAGTTCTGATCACTAGAAATTAAAAAATAAACACTAGAACTAAGTGACAGCTTACTATTATGCCTACAGCATATATATCGGCAGACCATAGAGCTTAATTGCAGCAACATACTCAAATATTGAACCATTTAAAGAAAAAACAGATGCATGAAATTTTCGCACGAGACACTATTTTTTTTTTTTTACTCGAGTACTTTTGACAAGCTTTCAGCCACTGAAGTTTTCAAGGAGGGAGAAACAGGACTATCTCCAAGGAATACATCAAAAAGAGCATAAGTCACATTTTCAGATTCAATTGTTGCATCCACAGTCAATGGAAGCCCCTCCGACGAGACAGAAACCTGAAATCACATAAATATTAGTTGGAACTATTTTTTGCAAGATAGCGAAGGTGAACAAAACGGAAAAGATACATAAATGATCTCAATTGTGCGAATATAAAATCCCAGTGAAAAATCCTGTAAATCATGGGAAATATAAGTAGGAAAAAAACTTACAGCCAATCTGGTAGGGTTCAACCAAGTCAAAAAAATGAAAGTTCCTTTCTTAAGGGGCCGATCTTGAAAGACACTACGGAAAGTAGTCAAAGCAGTTTCATCTGCAGTTGTTGGTTTTGCAATTCTTGGTGATATGGCATCACTTAAGGCATCCCAGAAAGTTTTACCGTCGACATCTCTTACAAGAATAATTTGCAATAATTTCTCAAGGGGAGCTGCAATTAGAAAATAGCATTTTCTTATCAACTATTCGCAAAATCAGTGCTGTCAAATACCAGTTATAGAAGCACTATAGCGTAGGGGAATTTGAACAAATCACTACTGTTCCATGATACGCGATTTAGTACAAAGTATTGTCAAATAAAGGCACTATAGTGCTGTAGAGTAGCAGGATTTGAACAAACCGCTATTTTCTGCAATCCGTGATTGACAACACTAGAAGTATGACTATCTGAGAGTATTTTCAAAGGAATAAATGAATGCAAAATTGTTACATTGGAAAATGGTCTTGAACAAGGAAGAATTCCCTTGAATTGCATCTTTCGATAGCCCTTTCCAAGCATTCAAATCATTTAGGATAGACTTATTTAGAAACAGTCCTGCAGCATAGACCTTGACGCCAATTATTGCAAAAACTTTTTCTCTGTACCCTGAAATAGGTGTTAATATAAATATCAATCGAAGCTTGTAACATTGAAAAGGTTCATATCAATACTTTATTGGAACCTACTACATTCTACTAGACAAAAATAATTACGGTCTAAAAAAGCCAAAGGTTTTCCATACAATACCATTATAACCAAGTGTTTTCAAGTTCATAGTTTATTAAGTTGATTGCTAGATGCATCTATTTACAAATTTAACGATATATTTAATTCCACAAAATGGACCATCAAAGAATTTTGCATCTCAAAGTTAAACTTACTACCTTAGATATGTAAGAATTCATTTTTCAACATTTGTTTTGTCACGTGTAATCAATTTTCCTGTAGTTACTGAAATATACAGCTTATTATCAGGTTAGAATACCATAATCAAAAGTGGTATTCTCAATGATATTTTGTAAGGACCATAGATTCATAATCAAAAGTGCATGTCCGTGAAAGTAAGTTCACCATTGATATCAAACAATTTAGAGACAAGATCATGACCAAGTTAGTTAAAATGCCACAATCAGTATTCTCATTCTCAGCATATCCGCATGAAGTTGCTACATGCTAGACTTTTTCTCTTATAACTTAGTATAAACAAACCAAGTTATATGTTTTAATATTAATCTTTTTTCACATGCTCAGCGCATAATGTGATACTATAACAACTAACCAGTTCCAAACAATGTTAATGAGTCTGAGCAACCCGGGAAACTCAAAGATGTCTGAAATTTCACATTTGTTGCTGGTTCCTCAATGTATTCAGCATTTGCCGCTGCAGTATTCAATCATATAACGAAATAGATGTCAATACTTGTCATCAGTTAACAAGAAGACAGACTAAAAGAAAAACAATTGTTATAAATGATCAGTCAACTTTGAAAAGAAATCAGAAATCCTGTCCACAGTTTAGAATACGAGACAAAAAAAAAATTATGATATACGAGAAAATCTTCTAGCATTGATGCTTGGTAGTTCAATCAAGACCTTTGTACAGGTTTCAATCCTCTCCAGTCAGCAGAAAGTTCCGGTAGGAGAGTGTAAGACACAGTGAATAAAACAATAAAAATTAGTATAATTTTATTCGCCATGTCTTTCCCTATCCTACTGAAACTTTCAAGTGATTGGAGAAGATCCCAACTCGTACACTCTGTGCTGACAGACCTCAGCCTCGTGATGGAAATCTAAACATATTGAAAATAGTTTGAAAGTGAACCTAATTTAGCAATTATGCCCTCTGTCTGTCAAAAAGGAGGCTGTCATATGAAACTCACTACCTCACTTTTTCTACTTGCTTTAACTGTTTTGATCTACAAGCAAAGGGATGCAATATAAGATGAGCAATATAGGTATTTTATTTTGAGGAATCTAAAAATGCTTCTAGATTAGCCAAAAAAGATGTATTATCCACTGAAAAAAAATCTTATTTTATTCATATATGGCCTTAAACTTTCCCAATCTTTACAACTATTAGGTATTTCTTGTAACTGTTTCAGAGAATATGCCACCAATAAGCAGCACTATGAGGTATTATTTTGAAGGGTTAAATATATTTTTAGTCCTAAAATCAATCATCTCAAATTTGTTTCAACTCCCTGTACCTACTTTTCAGTTCTTACAAATTACAAAATAGCATGCATTCTGTAGTTTTGTAAATTTTAGGAACTAAAATGTGGATATGAGGCCTAAAAGTAAATGTATAAATTTTATATGGACTAAGACATATTTAACCCTATTTTGAACAGAGTTAAGAATTGTATCATCCTATCCACAAGTCTTAGCTCAACCGGCAAAAATGATGAAATTACCAGGCCGGGTGCCATGACGGGGTTCGTTCCACTTGTGTGTGAGTTTCTAATGTTTCTTGCCATTTCGTCTATCTCCTAAAAAATAAAAAATAAACCTCCTGGACCTTGTCCAGTGTTCCAAATCCAACTATTGGAGACAATTCACCCATATTATGCATTCATCAACTATCTCAGAAATTATAATAATAAATTAATTAACACCACAATCTTCAAACTTTTCACTTTCTCTTTTTCTTTTTGGCCTTCAAAAAAGGCGAATATTTTGCTATGAAAGTTCAAAGATGAAAGTAAATTCCAATCTAACCATGTTAGCCTTCCAATCCAATATGCAAAAGTTTATTCTCTATAAAAACTAATTAAACAGAATTCAAAAATTTGCTTTTACTTTAACATCTAATTACAAATATTAAATAAAAAAACATTGTATATCAATCTAACATGCAGTGTCATATAAATATAATTAACAATCTTCACAAATGCATCATTGCCATTAAAGTTAGTTTATTCTCCATTCTGCATTATTAAATGAATAAACAAACAATGACTAGATAATCTTACCAGCAGATGAAGATGAAGCAGCTTGTGGAAGGAAATGGAGGTGTCTTTTAGAGGTGTTGTTTAGAGAGAAATGCAGAGAGGGGGGTGTGAATAGTGAGAAAGAGTGAACATAGTTTAATGGCTTTGAGATTCTTTTATCAACATAGAATCTTGTAGAAGATGAAAAACATAGTGGTGTTGAAGGTGCAACAGTTATGAACATTTTAAGGATTTTGTGTAATAAAATATTGAGATTGATGGGACTGAACTTGAACAAGAACTATAACTACTTTCACTTCGGTTTTTCCGCCGTAATCTTTTGTCTATCTTTTTCTTCAAGTAAATTCCTTTTCTTTTTTTTTCCCAAGTGGTTAGATTTTTCATTTTGTTAAGTAAAAAACTGAGTTTTTTTTTTTTATGGAATAATTGATTTTAATTAAAAAGGGTTTAAGTAAATTAATTTATGTTAGAATTGATTTTTTTTAACTAGGTGCGTAAGTTTATTTATGGAAAAAGAAAAATGAAAGATTGTAAGGGTACTTCACGGTTCACCTAAGAGGTAGCACATTAAAATAGCTAATGTATGAGATACTAATTCAACACTAGTCTTAAAATGTAAGGGTACACCACTTATTTGGTGATTCTAATATATTAGCTCTAGGATCTCTTCTATTAAGGATAAACATCTCATTCATCTATAAATAATTTAACTATCATACATTCTCACCAAGGTACATTTGAGCCACACTTAAGCGACAATATCCAAATTTGGTTCAATATCAAGTTACTTCAACTCTTACCGACATTAAACTTTTTTTATCTAGGTTCACTATAAACCATTCTCTAACATCTCTCAAGGGTTGCACGTCTTTTCTGGACAAGTCTCCACTTCATAGTAACGTTCATAACCTGTAAAGTCTTACGACTACATACTCAAAAGCTTGTCACATTCCTCTCCCCCTATTTCACTATGAACACTAAACTGTGCAAAGTAACGGTTATCTCTCTTAGAATCAGGATACTACTTATCTTACACATTATCACAACAAAATGCATTTGGTTCAGTAAAATCAATAAAAGTATAATGGTTCAAAATTGTACACATGAGAGTGGAGTAGAATGATGAAAATCAAAGAAATACATGGTTCTCTTAAATAATTGTGGTTTCGCTCAGGAGGTAGACAAGATCGTATAGTGAGACCTCGTTCACTCAAAAACCCTAAAATTCAATTGTTAACTTAAACACTAATACTCATAATTCTAATTCAGATTCAACAATGATTCGACATTAGGAAACATAATAAACATCAATTCAAGTATATTAACCTCAAAATTAACAACACTTTTCATTTCTACTTTCATAACTTAATCACTAACATTGCAATTTTCACATATCAAGTAAAACTCATCAAGACATTGCAATTTAATTATAGCTATCATTTTCACCCGTCTACGAGTCCTTTGGGGACCACTCCATCTTACTCTTTTTTTTTTTTTAAGAACCATCTTACTCATTTATTTGGTTACTTAGACAAACAACTAAAATCTTTCCATTTTTTCATGTTAGGATTGAAGGACTTTTTCAAGTCTCTTCATTTACACTACCAAATAGAAAAAAATCTTCCAATCTTACTTCCCTTAAAGGATTCAAACACCATCAATCAATTCGTCACTTCAATTATTTAAACAGCTTACAAGCAATTACGTCACAATACATAAATCTAAAATAAAAGTATCAAAAACCATATTCGAGTCTAGTCATAAATATTAACAAAATCACAATGTACTTGATCGATAATTAATGATAAAAAATCATATAAGTTTTTAGTCCTTTTTAGAGTAAATTTAGAGTAAAAGTAACTAGTTTAAATGTATTTCAGTTAGTTTTTGTAAAGAATTCAATAGAAAATCATGAAAGGACAAGATCCTGAAAATATGCTTGAAACCGACACGTCTTTCAAATATACAACAATACTTGAAAATACTCATTTCTAGGATTAACAATTCATGGAATACAAAATTCATTCTCTCAAAAAAAAAATCCTGGTGGACAAACCAGTCTCTACTACCGCTATTGTGACATTCTAAACTCTAATGTAAAATACTTCACAAAATAAATCAGTTTCAAAAGAGATTCATTGCGGATTAAAATAGAGTATCAAAATTTGTTTTCAAATATAAAGGCTTCGAAAGCTACACTAATACTTAATGAATTAATTTAATAAAAATGTCATATTTTTTTTAACAATTTTACTACCCCTCCGTCCTTTTTTATAGGATCATCTTACAAAAATTACGAATATTAAGAAAAAATCGTTGGAGTAATAAATTTGTCACAAATGTATCTGACTGTTTTTAAACTGTCTTTTGTGTATAGGTATATTTCTCTATTAGTCAGGTAGTCCAGTGATTAGAGACTCACCTTTAAAGTGAATAAGTTTTAAGTACGGTGTTTGGAGTTCGAATCTCGACTTCTGCATATAATAAGTAATATCACTACCAACTGATCTAAGCACACGAGGATTGTGTATAAATATATTTACTGTTAACTTTACATATTTCAAGATACATTGATCGTGTTAGTATAGGTATTTTTGGAAGTAGAGTATTAAATATGCATATAGAAATTTGTAGATGGACTTATATTTGAAGACTTATTTTATAAATAATTTCATTATCATATACAAAAGGGAATATATTTTTTTGGGAAATGTTAATGAGTGTCATAAGGACACTCTTTAAAAGTTTAAAAATGTAAGATTTTGTAAAAAAAGATATGTATTTAATACTAAAAATTAATTTTTTTTGACAAATACTAAAAATTAATATATTTAACTTTTCAAATAAGAGAAATGTTAACTAGTGCTCGGCGGCACTAGTTAATGTATTATAAAAAGAAATGATTACCTTAAAAATTGTGAATTTTACTTTTTAAAATATGAAAAAGTGTTCTTTTATTGCTAACTTTATCTTTTCCTTTTATTTTTAATTGTTTAACTAGTACCAAGACACGGATTAACACGATCCATTAAATAAATACATTGAAACAACTTACTTATTTAGAATCCATAAAGAATCCCCTCATCAAATGTGAAGTAAAAACCTTACATGCCGTGGCGAAGCCAGGAAAAAAAGTTAGGGTGGGCCATTAAAATTAATCGTTGAAAAATTGTTTAAAGCCTCGCAAAATAGACCTATAATTGAATTATTTAAATTTTTCGGATGGGCCACAACACCACTTTGTGGGAATTTGGATCAACCGAAACCTAAAACCGACATAAAATTGTATAAAATCTCGCAAAATAGACCTATAATTGAATTATTTAAATTTTTGGGTGGGCCACTACACCACTTTGCAGGAATTGGAATCAACCGAACCTAAAACCGACACAAAATTGTATAAAATCTCGCAAAATAAACCTATAATCGTTGATTTTTTAATTTTTCCGGATGGGCTGTGGCCCACCCCAGCCCATGAAGGACTCCGCCACCGCATACATGACACATACACACAAGACACAAGACTTAAACAAGAGTTCCATATGATTTAAATGATCTAAAAGTGGGGTCATTGTTTTCCACATAACATAACGGTTCCGAGAGAAATACTTATATACACAGAACACCAAATCAAATTTATTTAGACACATACTTATTAACATATCTATCATTCAATTATTTTAAAAACATACATTAGTTAATTCTTTTTTCTTTCATACTTTTTCTCATTATATGTGTGTCTAAATGACTCATTTTTATGTTTGTGATCAAGCAAGTGTAGCTCTCATTCTCCATTCTCCAATAATATACACCCACGTCCCACCCCATACTACTTCCATTTCCAATAAAAAGACGAAAATCTAAAAAGCAGATCATCAAATTGGAGGAGAGTAACAAACACACAACTACAACTCACAAGTCACATCACATGACATGGTGCATCTACCTTTTTTTACTTCCACCTTTTTCCTTTGAAAGTCCCCACATCAACTTGTCTCAATCTCAACGTCTCTAATTACTAATTTGCCGTTAATGTATCCGTTAAAGCTTACCTCACATTGCTTTTCACCTACTATTTTTTCCTTTTTAAACCTCCCCTTTATTTCCACACACACTCTAATCTAGTAATCTACCACTCTCTCTTTCTATATATCATCATTGAACTTCTCTCATTCACTGCACTGCCACTGAATAGTATAGCAGTACTAACATTGGTACAAGGCTGCAGACAAGGCATCATAACATACATTACCAACCAACCATGGCTAAACTACCTCTTCTCTTTTTCCTTCTTTTCTTGTCTCTCAAATCAGGTATGCATGTGTCAGATTTTCTCCCTTCTTTAAATTTGTTTGTCTCAATTTTAGTTCTTGTTTGTTGAGTTTTTAATGCACTACATCCACACTGGTATGGTCTTATTTTTTCAATTCAGTTTTCAAATTTATACTCTTTTTTTTAGCCAAAATTGGCATGTATAAGCATCCTTATAATGAGTATTATTATAAAAAAAATTCAGTTACCAAAATTTAAATTTTTAGATTGTATATATCAATGAATATATACAAACATTACGTTCAAATTGAGTTGGACTCGGGTCACTTAAACAAGGTCTCAAATTCGAGTTTATGAATAGAAAAATGTAATTTGCAAAGTTTTTTTTGCAAAAATTAGTCATCGACAAGTAATATGGTTACCAAAAGAAAATGTTGTAATTGCTCCTTATAATAATTGATCTCAATAAACATCACTTTTAGAGTGCACATTAGTCCAATGTTTAGTGATATTAAACATCTACATGAGAAATGTAAGCTAAACAATTACCATTAACCAATTAAAAATATAATTTTTTTTGGGTGACAAAACAATGTACAATTAATTGAATTTAATCAAGTTTACAAATTAATTAACACTAATATTTTTTATTTCTTTCCCACTTTTGACATGTGCAGGAGGGAATATGATCATGGTTAATGGGCAGGTAAATATTAATTTCTCTTGTAATTTGAGAACCAATAAATTACATAAAGTTTTTTTATCTAATTAAATTGTGTGATGATTTATGAAAAACACAGAAAACTTGGTGCGTGGCAAAGCCTTCATCAGATCAAGCAACACTTTTATCCAACCTCAATTATGCTTGCTCTCACGTTGATTGCAAATTTCTTCAGAAAGGATGTCCCTGCTCTAGTCCTGAAAATCTCATGAACCGCGCTTCCATCGCCATGAATCTCTATTATCGATCTAAAGGAACGGACCACTGGAACTGCGATTTCAGAGGATCTGCTCTTATTGTTGTGACTGATCCAAGTAAGTAACATAACTCATTGTGTTGTTTCATGTTCTAGATTAATTAATTGTTCTTCTAAATGAAACATTGCCTTGACAACGAAACCAATCATAATTCTAATTTTCGGACCGCAACCATAATTGTGACCTATGCAACAATATTGTAACTGCAATATGGTCGCATCGACTTCATTTGCTTTATTTTTCCATAATATTGATGTTCACATCGTAACTAAAACTAGTGGTTGCAACCGCAATTTAAAACCACCAACTAATTTACAAGTTTGATATGACTGTCCAATGCTAAATTAATTTTTTCTCATTCTGAATTGCAGGTTATGGTAACTGCATTTATGCATAGAAGTGGACTGGTCACTAGTACAATATACAAGTATAGTACTACTATAGTATGCTATTTAATTTAATTGGGTTGTCATTTCAAACCATATGGATATAGGCATATGCCACGCTACATTAAATCAAATGTGCCCTTAACTTTGAAGCATTTTGAATAATTTTTTGCATTTAAATTTTACATCAATTAATGTTAAGATTTAAATTTACACTATTAATTTGTACCCGGATGGTTAAGCATTTTTAGTTGTCGTCTTTTGGTTTGTTATGGTTAAATGTTTTTCTTTCTTACTCACTCTCTTCCTATATTCATATCATATGTTCGTTCAAAATGTTAAGATAGTTTGTTCGAAAATTTAATCAAAGATTTTAAAATAATTTTTGGCGGAAGCTTTTTCGGGTCGACAACGTCAATCTTGACCTATTAAAAGCACCGTATGCTAAAAATCGTTTAGATTTATATGAACTATGACCAAAGTTTAGAAATTTAATAAAAAACAATTCAAATTAACTTGAAAAGGTTAATATGACTCTCTCCCTCCCTCCCTCACTCTCTCTACCGATTATATGCACAAGTATCTAGTTTCCAATTCAACACTAATAACATAACAATTTGGTTTTGATAATTTCACAAACACCTTGTGTGCAATTTGCACCAAACTAAATTCAAACCTTAAAGATTCAAATTTTCTGCAAGTTACTAGTTTAAAACCCTTGTAACAGAGTTTATACAAAGTAGTAGTAGAAAAATTAAATTTAAAGGTTCATTCTTTCTTGCTCGAATCACTTAAAGGTTCAACCTAAAAATTTTTATGTGTTTGCATAAATTTTTTTGTATAAGTTATAACATTGCAAAGTAAAAGAGATAAAGCGAAGACAAAGATTTACTTAGGTAGTTCTCCAATCGTCCTTGCTATGGGTAAGTCTTTCTTCAATTCCTCAATTCCAAACAGGGTTGAGATATATTGATTGCAGTCTATGAAGCACGGATACGAACACGGACATCGAACACGACCGAACACTGACACGCCAAAATCGCTAATAGTTTGAGAAAATCATATAATTTAATGTAATTATATGTGTCGGTGTCGTGTCGCACATGACATATGTCCAACATCGCGACACGCCTAATCTGAGGAGCGTATGTGCTTCATAGATTGCGATTGAAAATAATTGTTCACAAGAAGTAAAACAATATCAAACCCAATTGAATCTTCAATCAAGATAATGATGAACTTTATTCTCCTTCCCTTGATCGTCAACCAAGATCAAGTGCTCAAATCGTTTAAATGGTCCTCCACTCGTTACTCATTTGCAAGAGCCACTGTCTTCAAAGTCTTCACCTCGGTTGAGTCCAATTGCAACGATTTGTGACGAAAACCCTCAAATTCAAATCCTAATTTGGGAGGAAAACCCTAGTGATTTTTCTGAGAAATCCTCAAGAATCTTCCACTCAAATTATAGAACACACAATTGAACAAATGATTATGTTAAAGAATTAAGAGTTTTGAAAGAGAGGAAAAGATGAAAAAGATGAGATTATATGTATTTGATTTCTCTTGATGAAATACACACGGGCGCGCGCGCGTGCACATACACATGTTTTAAGGCTTTGATTGAGAGTTTGGAGGGGATGGTTGAAAATATAGTGGAAAATGGTAAAATTTTTCACATTTTTTGAAAGAGTGGTTTTTTAGAGAATGATAAATTAATGTTTATTATTAATATATTTTTAAGTTTAAGAATATTATAACTACATAGATTAAATATAAAGAATTCATGTAAACCCTCCTAAACCTCCCAAAACACTCCTCCAATATAATTTTTTAGTTCCCCAAATTAGAAGGATTTTGTATTATGAAGAAAAATTAACCCCCTCAAAACCCTCCCTTCCCATTGTCCTCTATTTGTTCCACTTGCTCATTCCTATTTTCCTAGTCCCTCCCTTCCCCTCCGAACTAGCAAATGGTAACTTTTTATGAAAGTTTGTGTAATTAGTGCATAGAAAATTGAAAACTTTGACATTGTTTAAGAAAAATTATTTAATTTAGAAGGATTAAAGAGTGCACTTGGGGTACTCGTTAACAATATGTGGACTTAGACATAAATAAATATGAGTTGTATGTTTTTACTTTTTGCACCAACTTATTAATGAAATAATTCTGTAAAACATATTAAAAAATTAAATAAAACACATTTCATTAGATGGATTGGATGGATATCCATCAATTAAAATCTAATAATGGATGAATTGATGGACCTAATACTTATTAGATGTATTGGATGATCTTTTTTTTGAAAAAAAATAATGGATTTTAATTGGACCTAGACATAAATAAATATGAGTTGTATGTTTTTACTTTTTGCACCAACTTATTAATGAAATAATTCTGTAAAACATATTAAAAACATTAAATAACACATTTCATTAGATGGATTGGATGAATATCCATCAATTAAAATCTAATAATGGATGAATTGATGGACATAATACTTTTTAGATGTATTGGATGATCTATTTTCAACAAAAAATAAAAAATGGCTTTTAATTGGACTTAGACATAAATAAATAAATAAATAAATAAATAAATAAATATGAGTTCTATATTTTTACTTTTTGCACCAACTCATTAGTGAAACAATTCTGTAAAACATATTAAAAAATTAAATAACACATTTTATTAGATGGATTGGATGGATATCCATCAATTAAAATCTAATAATGGATGAATTGATGGACATAATACCTAATAGATGTATTGGATGATCTTTTTTCAACAAAAATAAATAGAGAATTGCTTTTTTGACACTCAGAAGTTCCTAATAACACAAGTAAATTACTAAATTACCCCCAGCGGTAGTTAACTACTGTTGAGTTATAACTACAAAATACCGCTGGTTTTTTTAGTCTTTTACTTGTGTTGCTAAGACATATCTAATGTCAGAAAAGCAATCCTCAAATAAATAATGGATTTTAATGTACTAATGGATTTTTTTGATCCATTAGGATCTAAATCCATATTCATCAAATCCATTCATTTTGCCACCCTTATTAAAGATGATTGCAAAGTTGAAGATGATAGTCCCTAGAGTGATGATTATGTTATCTTAGACCTAGCCAAAGATTAATTCAAACATATATGGTTTGGAACAGAATACATTATATATATAATGATATAATATAATATAATGATTTTTTGTTGTAACTATCTTTGTTTTTGTTGATCAAATCCTGCATTTTATCAATGTGTGGTAAATCGCATAGTTATACTTAGGGTGTTTGCAGTGCGATTTGGTTCGCATTTGAGACTAAAAGTCATCTGAACCACAAGATAAAAAGGTATGTTGTTTGGTTTGGTTTGGTTAAGTTTTAAAATTAAAATCCAAACCAAACCAATACGGTTTGGGTTGGATCAATTGGTGCAATTTTTTTTTAGACAACATAATTTTTTGTTCGAAACATTAAAATCAAGTTAGAAAACTAAACACAACATATTTCAAACGAATGTTTTAAATTTCATTCAATATTACAATTTCATTTTCATCCAACAATGTTCCCAACATCATAGACCAACTTAAAAACGTGGACAAAAACTAATAATATTTTATGAGAAATGCAAAAGATTAAGATTTTATCATTCTCTAAAAGTTCAAGTATACATAAATACATTTTGAAATAAAAAGAAAAGAAGAAAATAAAAAAGAAAAAAAGATATCATTTTTATAAAAGCTTCAATTGAATTTTGATAAGTATTGGTCTATGTGACATATATTTAATTAATATTTTTTCTTATGTTGTGGTTTGGTTTTGTTTGGTTCGGTTGGTAAAATAAAAACCGTAAACCGAACCAAACAATGCGGTTGAGTAAGAAAACGATATGAATACATCCAAATCAAATGCGGTTTTTTGTAGTTTTGGTTCAGGTTGATTCAATTTACGATTTTTCTACTAAGTTGGTTCGTTTTTGAGCACCCCTAAACTTATATTTGTGTTACATTTGTATTGAATGATGTTTTCTGCGGTCTAAACGTTTTCAAAATCTAATATCTAAAAACGGTAAACACAATTTAAATTATATATTCATCATTGAAGATTATGTTGGTATAGATAAATATGTATCCACAATTCTAGTTAGCCCTTCCTCATTTCATGATTTTTTGGTGATGTCCGGAGTTTGAATCTCAAACCTTACATATATTATGCATTTTTCTTACCAATTAAGTTAAACTTACCGGATCCTCATTTCATGGTTTGGACAAACTAGTGAAGAGTTTGAGGATAGATATAGAAAAGAAAAATATCTCATAGGTATCCATCGGATATATCCTGTATATACCATACTATACAACTTCATTGTGATTGGTTTATACCGGCGCCGCGAAATGACATTTTGGACAAACAGTATTGTTAGATTGAGACCGTTTATTTACCCATTTAAACGTGAATTTATTTTTGTTTTTTTGAGAGGAGTTAATTTATTTTCGTTCTTTAGTAAATTATTATTATCTTAAGTAATAGTACGTAAATAGTAGTAACAAATTTGAGCGGTCAAAAGACAAAGTTTAATCTTAAGAAAAAATTATTTTTCCCTCTAAAAAAGAAAAGAAATGTTTATTTATTTTAAAAGATGATTTTTTAGTCATTAAATTAAAAGTATTTGATAAAAAAAAGTACATTAATGTGGAACGAACATAATCACAATTTCAAAGTGTATCATGCATCACCAGAGACGGAAACGTGGCGAGCTCCTTAAACTCAAATTTGTGTGTTTTTTCAAAGGTACATTCACTTTAGTATACTCTTGTTTGTCGTTTGTTCTTTCTGGTTCTTGTTTGAGCACATGATCAAACCGAAAAATAATTAAAATGCTAATAAAATTCATTTTAACACTTTATTTTTGATATGCAATCAATTATTGAGTGAAATTAATGTAATTTTTACCACTTTATGATTGATCAATGTTTAAAATGATGAGAAATTTTCACCTAATAAAAAAAGTATTAACAAGATATTAAAAGAGTGTTAGAGTTAGTCTTAGTAGCAATTTTCAACTTTAAGATTTTTTCTCATGTTTTAAGTTGAAGTAAACATCTATTCTATAGATATTATTTTTTAAACTAAACATCTGACGTAAAGATCGCCTAATCTAAGAAATTCAATCTTATCGTCCATTTATAAAGGACTCATATAAAGTCCAAGCTTCATGGTCTAGTCCCCTAAATACTCTAAATACTTTAATTAATAACTAAATAATATTCTCTTGCATGTTTATTTCCATCCTCTTTTTTTTTTTTAGCAAATTTCCATCCTTCAGTAAATAGTTAAGTTTTATATATTTTCATAATAATAGAAATATACTTTTTTTCCCATAATAATATAGGAATGAAAGTTGTATTCAAAACATT
>Ga0228710_1002361_pt1 | contig 29713 bp, 18 predicted proteins | sample MedpolnodulmetaG_FD_177995 | JGI IMG/M metagenome (GOLD analysis project Ga0228710, IMG submission 177995) | Root nodule microbial communities from Medicago polymorpha collected in Santa Monica, California, United States - pink nodules | ecosystem: Host-associated > Plants > Roots > Nodule...
TAGAATAAGTTGTATAAATAGTAAAAGAAATAAAATAAACATTAAAATATACTTACATCGGCATCGACCCAAATCCTGCATGCCACATGTCCACCAAAGTGAGGTAAAAGCGTGAGGTCAGAAGGCCCCCCTGCATAGCCGTCTAGTCCGGCCTCGTACACCACCATCGGCACCTCTTGAAAACGACCCCCACCATCATGCTGCTGAGGCTGCTCAATATCATCCTGCTGCTGAGCCTCCTCAATATCAGGCTGCTCCTGCTCAATATCATGCTGGTCCTGCTCAAGAACATGCTGCTCATGAAGATCCTCATACTGATGCTGCTGATACGCATCAAACTGATACTGGTGAGGCTGAGGCTTCTCAAAATGATACGCTTTATCCTGCGCCTACTCATACACCTGATAATCCTGTTGATACTGTGTCGGGTCCACCGTCTGGGATGGACCCGTATGTGACGTTGATCCCCCAGCAGCATCAACGCTACCAAGTCTCGTTCCCCCACCTCTCCCTTGACCAGCCATAGGAGGGCGTAATGCTTGTTTCTCCCTCCGAAAGCTACCAGTAGGGGCAGGCTTCCCTGTCCTAAATCTGTCACTCCTATCCTGAGGCGGCTCAGGCGGTCTCTGAGACGTATTCCTCTGAGACATATCTGCACAACATTTCCAACAATTGAACAACAACAACATTTATAATCAACAACAACAATTCAATCTGTAAACTACAATTCAATCTGTAAACTACCACATTGTCTTGAAACTAACTATAATCAACATTAACAAATATATTTCTAACTAATTTCATCATTAACAATCCAAAAAACAAAAAAAAATATCATTTAGACATTTTATCATACACATAGAGTGCAATTTTCAAACAAGTAAGAAATCTAATATTTCTAAACCAAAAACTACCACATTGTACCCTAAACAACATATAAAATACAATTCCTAACTTAATTCATCCTTAACAATCATCAAAACTAACATGCAAGCCAAATTTCTAAAAACCTAAAAATATCTAATTTCTTCAAAAAATCACAAAATTTGAACAAAAATTAAGCAATGATGTAGAATAAGCAACACTTACTTGTTCAATTGCATGATTTAATGATGATTTGCTTGAGTTTAGTGAAATTCACACTTGGAGGGAAAATCGTATTTGAGAAGTTTGAAAATATGGGAGTTTTGGTTCTGTTTTGCTGTATAAACACTTAAGTCACGCTGCGTGACTTAACTAACGCGGCGTGGCTTAAGTGGCGCAATATCATAACGTGCGTTAGTTAAGTCACACAATGTGACTTAACTAACGCAGGAGCATTATTGTCCAATCAGCTGGGTGGGAGCGAAACGTGCAGAGCGAAGAGCAGTTATCTAATAATTTATATAAGAAAAAAAAATTGTCTAACAACAAGTTGCTTTGGCCAAGTGGTTAAGGCGTGTGCCTGCTAAGTACATGGGGTTTCCCCGCGAGAGTTCGAATCTCTCGTTGAGTCTAATAAAACCACATACGACAAAACTCTCAAATTTTAAAGTTGTTCTTGCATTCACATGGTTCGAAGTCAAAACCTCTATATATACAAGAAGAAACTATTGACATCTTATCTATGTACTTATTGTATGTCATCCAATCACTCTTGAATTACAGTCTTGCAAAACTGGTTTAGTTAATCTGGATTTTAATAATGACATTAATTTTTCTAGTAGTAGAGAAATAAATGTAATGGATCATATCATTTGCACAGACTTAGACGTAAAAGAATAAAGGCTAAATTACTCCATGGGTCCTTTAAGTTTGAAGTTTGTAGCAAATTGATCCTTTAAGTTATTTTAGCCACATATAAGTCCTTTAAGTTTGAGGTTTATAACAGATTGGTTTTAAGTTATTTTGGTCACAAAAAAGTCCTTTAAGTTTGTAAAAGTTTTCCATTTAGTCCTTCTACCACATCATTGTTTGGTTAATAGAAGGACTAAATCGAAAACGCTTACAAACTTAAAGAACCAATCTGTTACAAACCTCAAACTTAAAGGATCCATTGAGTAATTTAACCAAGAATAAACTATATATAGCTGGTGATAGGCAGTAACTTTTAAATAAGCATAGTTGTTCTTCGTGAGCAGGCTTATATATACTAAGGCTTTGTTTGCGAGTTTGGAGGGGTAGAGAGGGGAAGGCTTGGGAAAAAAGGAATGAGCAAATGGAAGAAATAGAGGAAAATGGGAGATGAGGGCTTTGGGGGTTAACTTTTCTTCATAATACAAAACCCTCCTCATTTGGAGGAACTAAAAAATTGTATTGGGGGAGGGTTTTGGGGGGTTTTGGAGAGTTAATAAGAATTATTCAAATTTAATCTATGCTGTTATAATATTTTTAAAATTAAAAATAAAGTAATCATATGCATTAATTTATCATTCTCTAAAAAACTACTCTTTTAAATTTTTTTGAAAGATTTCTCTATTTCTTCGTATATTTTGCACCCGTCAAAGCCTTTCCTTTAGAATTAACTATAACAAGTGAAGTTATTACCTTGATAATGTTCATGATGATGAGTTATTACCGACCACAATAACAAGAAAAAATGTTCTTGGTGGGGGATGAGTTTGGATAATTAATCATGTGTAATACATGAACTCGATCGAATAATCTGACAGAGTGAATAACTTAGTTGATTCATGTTAGAAATAAATAGAAAAACATGAATCTATTAAATACAAGTTTCATCTATCTCTTTGTATATAATTTTTTCCGTCAGGAATACAAATCAAGAAAATCAATCCTATATAGTATGTGCGGGAAGAAACTAAACGAATCGTAACAGGGGAGAGACAGAGCATTGTGATTCAAAGAATTTTTTTTTATATAGTATGAGAGACAGAGCGTTGTGATTCAAAGAAACTAAACGAATCATAACAGGGGAGAAAGTTGAACTTTTATGTGAATGTGTTGTGATTTATGTAGTATGAGAGATTCACAAATTTTTTACTCTTTCCCTTTTTTACTAGTCTGAATTGATGCACTTAGTTCTTGAAGTTCATGCTTCCAACTGCTTCTGCTTCTATTTTACTACCTCTATTAGCATTGATGTGATCATTAAGTTTTATAGGCTCTGAGTTTCGTATATATTATGTTAGTGTTTCTTTTGCTACTTCCTTTTTGATGTTCAAATTATTCAGAGGGCTGAGTCAAAGTTGTTTGGAATTTTGGCTTTATGATCTGTAGCATACCCTATACTAATTACTTGGATTTCTTGCTTATTGACAGAGAGCAACAAATGAAGTTATAACAAGTGAAGTTATAATCGCATTATTTTCGAATTCATATTGAAAAATACATTAAAAAACACATGACATGACGGTTATTGTGCTTATGCAGCCTGTTTTTAGCTCATTTAGATCATAGACAGATTGTAGAGAAAACCTATATATATGATATCTTAAGTTAACTGTTGTATACGAGAGAGTCATTTCATTCATACATTAACAATACAAATGTACAATTGAGTCAAAACTACTATTGTACATCTAACCGAGTTCATTTGCGATTTTTCTGTTTCGGAATGTGTGGAAAAAAACTAGTAGTGAAAGACTTTCATAAGTCCTACCAGCAAGTCAGTTTGAATCTACTTCTAATTACTGAAAGGATTTGAAATTTTTCTTAAGTTTTAAAGGTGTTTACCAATAAACTGTCTGACGGAGCTTCGGGAAAAAATTGAAGTCTAGGTGCTAATTTCTATTTAGGCGATAAGATTAGTTAAAATAATCATGTTCAACTTTAAGTTTTTGAGTATTTGTGAAAAATTTAACCAAACTAGCTCTTATTATAGAATAAATAGGCGCAAAGCCGATTTCGGGGGACAGGCCAAGCCATGTTTATTTAGCTAAATCATCAATAGTTATTGATTTAGTTCAAGAATTTTAGCTAGCTACCTGGAATTAGCAAAACTGGTTTAGTTAATCTGGACTCTAGCAATGACATTAATTTTTCTAGTATAGGAGATATAAAAGTAAAGGATCATATCATTTGAACAGACAAACATAAGAGAATAAACTATAGCTTGTGATAGGCATTAATTTTTAAATAAGCATAGTTATTCTTCATAAGCAGGCTTATACTAATGACTAACTATAACAAGTGAAGTTATAACTGATAAAATAACTGAGCTCACTGTCATTAAATAAGAAAAAAGACAGTATATTTTTGAATTTGATATTCAGATGGTAATATTTCTCCATTTCTCATGAAAATTATCATATATTTTCAACTTCACAAGTAAAAAAAAAATGCCTATTTGAAAAATGTCTCAACTAATCTAGCGTATGTCAGTATATATGCTACAATGTAAGATTCATAGCCCATTCAAGCATGAAGTTATATGTTGGAAGACGTCTTCGGAGCATGGAATGGTGAGGCCACCCATTGGATGATCATATCTGAACTCTTCCTCAGTTTGATTCAGCAAGTCTTGAAATGAAGGTTGGTTCAAGTATGACACAGGAACTACAAACCGCTTCTGATTCTCTCCAACATAAACTGCAACATAGCCCTTTCTCACTTCTAAAGATTTTGATTTTACTTGACTAGCAGTTACTGAACCCTTTAGAATAGTATGTAAACGGAAACCCATTTTTTCTTATTGTTCGAGTGAAGAACAGCGAAAAAAGATCAAATGTAAGAAGGATGTAATCAAGTATTTGATGATGCAACGAATTGTGCTGTTTGTGAAGGAGAGAGGAAGTGTATTTATAGAGTTTAAAGTTATCTCAAAACCCAATTCCAAGAGATACTATTATTGAATGGGTGGAAGGATAGAGAGCATAAGGATAATGTAGCATGTGGTGTTGTCTTAGAGTGTACCCTACCTTGTTAAACAATGTCCAATAAAAAGCTTCCACTTGCTACCAAATGAGATGTCCTTCATAATTTTGTAAACATGCTTAAGACATGTTTTCTTCATTATGATAATGTTGATGCCCAGCTGATAAGTGACTGTAAGGCAATGGATAACAATAGATCAACATAATCCACTCTACATGTTTGTTATTATCTCATGTAGTTTGATATGCTTTGCTGGCCTTTGCTCAAAGAGGTGAAGCCTGTATTATCTACTATAATATATTTGATGTTGAACCTTGAGAAAGTCTCTAGACAACACCATGTGATCTTTCATATGCGCTTGTCTGGCCATGACTCATTTCTTATGGCCCTTCTTCATTGATCATTACAATTGCCGACGACTTGTTATGTATCCTTTTATCTATATATATTCATGACTGTTTCGAACCAACACAAATCAGTACTCACATTCTTAGCCATTTGAAATTCAGAAACTTGAGTCTTGTTTACTAGTATTTTCTAGAGCAGTAATTTTTTTCAAGACATACAAGAATGGGTTTTCATTTACCTGGTATCAGAAGGGCATCATCTTCAAAAGGCTTGGATGTGCCAAAGGGATATCTTGCAGTGTATGTAGGAGAGAAAATGAAGCGGTTTGTGATTCCAATGTCATATTTGAATCAAACTTCATTCCAAGACTTGCTGAGCCAAGCTGTTGAAGAATTTGGATACGAACATCCAATGGGTGGTCTTACTATTCCTTGTGAAGAAGATCTTTTCGTAGATATCACTTCTCGCTTGAGTAGGTGCTAACATCTTATGAAGATAACTCAGATTAGATTGACATAGATAGTTGACCAAATTTTGTAACAGTAGATCTTATGATGGAAATATTCTCTTTTGTTGTTATCAATCATTTTTGTAGAAAATTTCATCTGAATGAGGAAATATTCTTTTTGATAATCAAAGGCTCTAATGAAATAAATGTTCAGTACAGAATCTCTAGACGATCATTGAATGAAAAATTAATTTCTCTTTTGAAAAGAAATTGTCCAATGTTAACATTTCACTGCAAATGCAATCTAACAACATTTTAATTTCACTCTGTTAATGCCTAAAAAAGTTATAATTGTCTGGGTCATCTGATCTGCATGTTGCTCCAAATAACGCTTCAAAGGCATTATCCAAGTCGCATGAATAGCACACACTTGTTCTTTGAGTCATATTAATTTAGCCTTCGGATGAATAAGGTTAAGTTCAAGAATTTTGCATAGCTACCTATAATTACCAAAACTGATTTTTTTAGAGAAATGTTCAGTTAGAGTAATAAAAATAACAGATTATCTTATTTTAACAGGCTGAAAGAAATAACTATAACTTGTGACTGGTTTTTTATTTTTTATTTTTAAAGAAAGTGTCGATCTTCATAAGAAGAAAGTGTCTAGTTGATGCTGAGTGGAGGCCACTAGACATTAATGAACTAATTGAAGTTGATCAATAATATATATAACCTGTCTCCTTAGACCATCTATAATAGAGTATCCAAAATTGGGTGCTTAAATGGGGCTCGTGTGTCAATATCATTAATTTTACAGTATTACTTAATAAGCACCAACTTTCTCCAACCCAACACCTCAAAAAAAATTATTAAATAGGTCCCACAGATAATTCTATATCATTACATTTTAACAAAATTTATTTAATTTACTAAGATTTTTTAAATAGGAACAAAAAAAAAATGAAGAGAGAGAGTGCTTCCATAGCCACCATTCTTCATAGGCACCCATATAATTTACTCCACAATGGGGTGCCTATTTAATGTGGTGCCTATTTAATGTGGTGCTAAATAAGCTAAACACCCACCATTGTAGATGGTCTTAGGCTTTGTTTGGGAGTTTGGAAATGGTAAAATCTTTCACATTTTTGAAAGAGTAATTTTTTAGAGAATGATAAATCAATGCTTATGATTAATATACTTTTAATTTTATGAATATTATAACTACATTGATTAAATTTGAAGAATTCATGTAAACCCTCATCCAATACATTTTTTTAGTTCCCTCAATGAGGAGGATTTTGTATTATGAAGTAAAACGAACCTCCAAAGTCTTTCCCTTTTGTTGTGAATTCATTGTGAAAAACACACCAATAATAAACTTGATGAGTGGAGGAAATTAAAAACCAAGCAATCAAATCAAGTAGGTGACAAAATAATTCAGACAAAAATAAACAACAAGAGATAAAAGGAAGAAGGAGAACACAAGAATCTGTTTATCCAGTTTGGTTTAATGATGACCTACTCTAGGGACAGAGCAATTATCCGTTCCATTATAATGATATAAGTTTATTTACAAAAAGATATTGACGGTTACAAGAATCAGTCTTCAAACCTAATTCTACCCAAGTCTCAATCTCTTCCCGTGACCAAGAGACTCAATCCTAATAGTTTTTTGTTCAAGGTGAATCAAAACAATCTCAACCCTAGTGTTTGTTGCCAAGAGAAATTCTCTATAAACCCTAGTTTGTATGTTGGCTTCTAAACCCTGTTTTCTACACACATATTCATCTGATACAAGGTTTATATTTATAGTGGAAAGCATCCCTCAAAAATTGGAACAAAACAGGCCCACAAGTTGTTTTATTTTTCTCCTCCTGCGACAATTCGGCCATCGATTTTTCACGAGACAAAAGTCTCCAAAACTAAGTCAAATTCGGCCACCGTGTGGATCCATTCGGCCAACGAATTTGACAGACAAGATGCATTATTTTTGAGTCACTTTTCAACACCTTTCAATATCATCCATTTCATCCACTTCCTCCTCCCTTTTTCTCCAAACCCCTCCCCTCCCTTCCCCTCCAAACTCGCAAACAAAGCTTTAATCTCCATGAGATGGTTCTCTACAGTATACAAAAGAAGAATAAAAATTTGATTATGTGGAAACAACTTAGAAATTATTTAAATTCTGTCCCCTAATAAACTTATGTTTGGTACTTTTCTTTGGTTCTGAAAAATAACTTTAGCTCTGCACTGACTGTTCATATTATTTTTACTGTGAAATTTATGAGGATATATACTTTTTTCCTTAGGCAAGCAGATGGCTTTTTTTTTTCGTGATGTTCAAATGTCGCAGTGTTGAAATTGTAATTGATAAAGTAACTGATCTTACTGTCACTACACAACAACGAAATATGAAAGTTGTTTTTCTTTTGATTCAGATAACTGTTTTTCTGTTTCCTATGAAAAGGTATAATCTTTATAAGTTAAAAAATTCTTATGGTACAAACTTTCTCTACTAATCTATCAGTATGTTAAAGTGTGAGATTCATGGCTCAATTTAAGCAAGAAGTTACGTGTTGAAAGACGCCTTCAGTGCAAGGAATGGTGAGGCCACCCATGGGATGATCATATCCGAATTCTTCTTCCGCTTGATGTAGCAATTCTAGAAACAATGGTTGGTTCAAGTATGATATTGGGACAACAAACCGCTTCTGTTTCTCTCCAACATACACTGCAACATAGCCCTTTGAAACTTCAGCTGATTTTAGAGCGGCCTGGCTAGTTGTGTGTTATGAATTCGATGAAAAAAAAATCACACCAATAACAAACTTGATGTGTGGAGCAAGTGATAATCAAGCAACTAAAATAAAGTGTATGGAACAATTATAAACACAAGCCGAAAGTAGTAAACAACGAGAGAAAGAAAAGAGAGAACACAAAAGAATCTGTTTACCCAGTTCGGTCCAAATTTACCTAGTCTGGGGGAGAGAGCAGCCTTCTGTTTCACTATAATGATGAGTACCTTTACAAAAGAGATCAATGGGTTACAAGAATAAGTCTCCCGCCTAATTCTACTCAAAGTCCCAATCTCTTCCCGTAACCAAGAGACTCAATCCTAATAGTGTTTCCCAAGGTGAATCAACCCTCAAACCCTAGTGTTTGTTGCCAAAGAGACAAACTCTATACAAACCCTAGTTTTGTTGTTGCCTTTCTAAACCCTTGTTTCAGCCCCCTCTATCTCCAGGTTTACTCTGATACAAAGCCTATATTTATAGTAAAAGTAACCCCCATAAAATTGTAACAAATCTGTCCCAAAAAATACGTTTATGTTATATTTTCTGCTAGCAAATTCGGACCCCGAATTCCTCCATTCGGCCACCGATTTTTGCCGAACCAACAGATAAAAAACAACACTCAAATTCATGCCCCGGACAACCCTATTCGGGCCCCGAATTAACAGTTTCCAGAAATATCAATTTCTCTAATTTTGAGTCACTTTCACAACAGTTTTTTTAGGGAACATAGTTAACAACGTTTAAATACTTGGTTGATTTAGTTTATTTTGTGTTCTTGAGTCATTTTTATTTCATGACAAAATTGATTTTTTTTTTACAATCCGTAAAAATATATGGTTAATGACGTGCAAATACTTAACTCAGTTCATTACATGGTTACTGAGTTATCAACTTTTTAACATAATTAATTTCTGTTTTATAAAACCACTACAAAGGATATGCTTAATGACTTGTACTCACTTGGTTAATCAATTCATTAGTGGTTATTGAATTATTTTGATACCATGTTACTCACAATCGGCTAAAAATGATTTTGTTAATGACTTGTAAATACTTGATTATTTCAATTCATATTATGGTTAACGAGTTACTTTGGCACTATATATATGATTTAATTTTATGGTGGAAAACTTGATTACGTGTGGAAATTAAAACTTTTTAAGGAAAAAAATATCTTACTTTAGAAGAGTGGGATAAGTCAAAAGCTATGTGATTAACTCCTATAATGCGTTGCATAATTCTTTCAAGTTCCACTGCTTCTTCACAATGGGAGAGGCAGTTAATTATGGCTTCACAAAAAGCTTATTGTGTTAGTAATGGCATCACTGATTACACATAATGCAAATGTTACCCATCTTGGAGTACAAAACGCCTTCTAAGCTGAGCTCTTGAGTGCAATTTTGACTATTAAAATTACAAATATATTTTTTCATAGGCCCCATGTATTGCTTAGAATTTAGTGAAAACGCCTATTAGAAGATAGCTTTTTTCCATAGGTTCCGTAAGCAAAAATAACCCAATCGAAAGATACATTTTGATAGGTTGAATAACTTAGAAGCCACTAAAGCAATTTCTAGAAGAGCATTGCTATATTTCCCGAGAGAAAGTCTCACGAATACAAGCTTAGCCAATCAAAATGCAGTGCCTAGTGGAATACACGACGGAAAACACAGAAGCCAAATCCATTAAAATATTTCAACTGTCTTGTGAACTCATTCACTTTGTCGTTTTTATAATTGCATTTGAAAAGGATTGAGATTCTCTCCGGCTTGAATACTAGGTGAGCCAACTCCATGTTGTTCACAACTCAAATGAGATGTTTCGAATTTCATAAGAGAATGCTTGCGCCATTTCTTTGGTATCTTATCTTATCTCATATGGTTTTATTTGGTGGGGCTAAATCCCACAATTTATTTTTTAGAAGTTTTATAGATATAGAAATAGAAATAATATGGCAAATTCTATAAATTTGATCAAGTGATTTAGACACGTAAGCAAGTGATGTGGGCTTTGATCCTTACCATGTATGAAGAAATTCAATTGAAAAGGAGAACTCGCCTGATTGATTTTCTGATGGACATTAATCACCATTAAAATGCAATAAAAACTTTGTAGCAATAATATAACATGACAACAAAACAACTCCCCCTCTTTCAAAAACAAAAAAAAAAAGTCTCCCTAACTTTACATTCCACTAGTTTGAGTTGGTTCTTCTAACTCTATTTTTTTTTTCCAGTAGTCTAACGGTTAGAATCTCGTTCCTTTTCTTATTCTTTATAAATATATTTTTAAAGGAAATAAATTTTTTATCAGCACTGCATAGGATCGCTAGCGATTGTTTGAAAGATATTCGTATTAGTTTTTATAGGAGAAAAATATTTTTATTTTGAGGGGTTTGAGGGGAAAAATATTATTAGTTATAAAACTTATCTAAATATAAAATACAAGGTCCAATATATCTAAACCCACAATATAAAATACAAGGTCCAATTTATCTAAACTCACAATAAATAAAAGGGTATGCTTAAAAACTGTTATAAATTTAAGATTTTATTACATTTTAAACATTTTAAATTAATATTAAAAAGTAATTTTTAAAATGTAATATTTTTTTTAAGAGCTTAATGGTGGTGGATCGATAGTCCAAAATAACTTTGCACACACAACCAATCAAAACATTTAAAATTGTCACATAATTAAAAACATTAATTGATGTGACAATATTTAATGTTTTTAAATATTTTGATTAGTTGTGTATGTAAAGTTGTTTTTGACTGTCGATCCACCATCGTTAAACTCTTTTTTTTAATTTAATATATATTTTATATATTATTATTAAATTAATTTTTATTCATTAAGATTTTATTTTAAACTTAGTTTCCGTTTTTTGTCAATATTTAATTTGCATTTTTATACTTTATAAATATTAAACACTTTTTTTTATGAGATTGTATTATTTTTTGTGTGAAAATACATACAAAATTTAGTGATATTGTATATTATATATTCAACCAACACTATTGAATATATATATATATTGTAAAAAAAATTGTTCGACATGTATCTGTGAAATCTGTAACAATAAATTGTTTTCTAAAGTCGATGTTTTTCATGTATTGATTTTCATATTTAATAATCAACTTGATTAAAGGAGAGCATAACAATTGTCATTAGACGAGGAACCTTATCGGCACCTTTGGCTTATCTCGTTGATATAATTCCTACAAAGCCTTATTCAAGTCCTCGTTGTTGAAAGGTATATTCAAATAATATTGGTGGTGATATTTGATATTTGATTAATTTTAAATTTTTCATATTTAAGTTTATTTTCAACTAATTAATAGCATCAACTAAAAGTTTATATTACATCTTTAAGGGAAACATACCTCTATATGTAGTAGTACTAACAAAACTAAATATAGCAATAGAGAGAGTGGAATAAAAATGGTATAATTAAATAATAATGTGTGCTATGTTATGTTCTACAACTAGAGAATCTTTATTTATTTGCATTCATACGTGTTGATCAAAGTTTTTTATTCTTTCTCTATTTAATTTTCTTTTTTGTGTTTTCTTGTAGGCAATGGTTTCAAATTTACTTAAGGTTCTTGAGTCACGAGAAATTCAAACTGATGTAAACCTTTTAGTACATTGTAAATTTATTTTCAATGGATGTGTTGTTGATTATTTTTTATAAATGTTTGATCTTCTTAATTTTGTTTGTTAAGTTGACAAAAAGTTGAATGCATATTTGATTGGAAAGCTTGGTGTGACATATACATTAAAGGTCACTCATTTTCTATAAATAAATTAAAACATGAAAATGTATATTACATGTGAAATGTTATTTTGTTATCTTATTAACAATGGAATTGTTTAACTGAATACATTCTTTGTTTTGATGCAAATCATTTTTACATATGTATTTTTTTTCTCTCCATATAAGTTGATTTGATAGGTGTAACACCTTAGTTTACTTGTTGTTGTTTTGTGTCCATGCCAAAAACTGTTCGTTAGAATCATGCTCTAAAGTATTTCTTGACTCCACAATCCTAGTTGTATGAGGTGGATACTAAAATATATAACATTTAGATCATTCGACATATTCAATGAAATATCCACTAAGTCTAATAGTCCTCATGTTCAATTTACTCTCTTGTGGATTATAAATCCTCTCCTCATACCGACATCTCCAAACATGCATATGTCGTAATCTCGATTTTCAACCTTTATATTATTCAAAAGGTGTCTTTGGGCCAACTTTGATGGAACACATTTTAGAATATACGCAACGGTCTTTATTGCTTCATTCCACAATAATATAGGAAGATTAGAGTTGCTAAACATACTCCACGCCACACCACACCACACCATGTCTAATAATGTTCGGTTTCTTCTCTCTACAACATTATTTTGATTCAGAGAAACAAGCATAGTATATTGAATAACTATCCCATGTTTCGAAAGAAACTGCGCAAATGGACCAAATGCTTGTTCACTCTCGGTGTATCCACCATGGTTTCAGGGTTGTTCCCTTTTTGGTTCAATTAACTTGAACTTGAACTACGTGAACTTAAGTTTACCTTTACCACTTCTAGAATCGTTGCGGCAACCATGATATTATAGCAAGTAGTGCTACCCATTCTTGGTGAATCACATAAGAAAGCCATCAATTCTTGTTTATAGGTAACCAATGGCGGATGATGTAATGTGTGGTGTCGTGTTGGGATTGATATGTAGAAATAACATCTCGTTCTTTCATGTTTTTTCTACCTTCCATCAAAATGAATATATCTAATTAACAATATATTGATTTTTGTTAGTTTTTAAAGAAGATAAAGGAAAATGAATGGAATTAGAGAGATCATTTGAGAGAACACGAGGGAAGAAGATAGGTTTTGAAAATTTTATTTCATAATAGTGGTATTTTGGTCTTTTCAGGGTGTAACTAGTTTTTTAAAGGGTGTGACTAGAAAAAGTCAAGAAAAAAAATAGTGTAAAATAATAATATAATTATTTGATTTGGGTCACATGTGATTAATTTCGAATGAGATGAAACGATGTTCATACTACAGTTTGATTGATTTGATAGTCAAATTTGTATGGCCAATGACTTGGTTGTTATGCTAATAATATTAAGGATATTCGACAACCTACCTATTTGTTTGGCCCAAGATATAACTTACCTGAATGATGTTACTTCGTATATACTTTCAGTCCTTTTTAAATTTCATTTTAGGAAATTAACATCAAATTTTAATCCACCAATAAATTTCTATTTTTTTGCACACACTTTATCTTTTCAATAAATTTAATATGTTATATACTTATATTTCTCTCGTAACCAACAATCGTCAATTATTATCTTTTTCTCGAACAAATTCCTATTTTTTTGCGTGCTCTCTCATAACAAATGATCATCAATTTTCTAAATATTGTGCACATCTTTTTAATTATTTTAAGTCAATATAAAAATTATTCCAACTTCACATTAATTAAAAGCCAAGAATTTCTTCCACTTTTGAACATACATGAAGTCATTTATTTTTCTTTTCTCTGTTCTTTTACTTTGAAATTTTTAATAATTGTTACTCATCTTATTTATAGAATTTTAACTCTCTTTTTTATGGTTGAAAGCTAATAAGCTTACTTCCGCCTTCAATTACACTGACTGGTGGCGGGACCCTCTTCTTTGTATGCGTGTTAGAGGCTAGCTCTCTTTTTGTTATTTCGTTCGTTGTGCTTATTCATTGGCATCAGACACTTAACTTTGTAACTATGTAGAGTGATTCTCTATGCACACCTTGTGCGAGTTGAATCTCTCTTGGTGTTTTAATATAATCTCATTTTGATTTCTTCAAAAAAAAAAAAAGAATTTTAACTCTTCATGGAACCATTGTTTGTAACCAAATTTTGAAGATAACAAGAAACAAACTTTGTTTATAAAAAGACAAACTTTAGTTTTCAAATAGATATCATTTTAATTAAAAAAAATAAGAGTAATTAACAAAAGTTATAATTGAAAAATCATACCCTTAAAATATCAACAAAACAGTTAAATCGGAACAAAAGGTTCACTCTAAAAAGACACTTAACAAAGAAGAAAGGAGTATTAACTTTTGTGTGACGACAATCCTAACCTAAACTATCTGTTCTTCTACTCGATAAGCGCTTTGTAACTGTGTTGTTTCCGAGTAAGGACACTCATTCATGCAACTCACTTTTCTTTTTAGTATATTTCAGTTGGAATGATAATTTATTTTATTTTAATTGCTTGTGTGTGGTGTATTTGTATCTATATGCTGTAGCAGCATCTTGATGAAATTAAATTCTGATGTGTCTTCATTCATTAAGCAGCAATGCAATGATGAGGAATAAGAAGCTCAATCACGATCTGCCATTGCCTGAAGAACTCATCCTAGAGATCCTCCTCAGACTTCCAGTGACTTCTCTCTTTCAATTTATGTGTGTGTCCAAATCATTTGTGGACTATAGAGTCTTGAACACGGGTTTTGATTAAAACAAGTTTATCTTTTTTGTTTCGGATATTTTTTGGGCTATAATTGAGCAACATAGAAATATGTGGTGAGTTGTGCCATCTCATGCGTTTTATCAGTAATATTATTGGAATTCAATTAGTGTTTTCAGTAATCTTATTATTCTATTTAGAATTTAGATAGTATGGTTATGCTTCTTTCTTAGCTGGGAAATAAACAATTGCTAGATGCAAATGTGTATTTGTCTTTGGATGTTGCTACTAACAACAAGCGATTTGGGTATCATGCTATTGTTGACATTACTGTATTTTCAGAATTTCTAGTTTTTTACTCATGAAATTTTGCTTACAAATTGTCAATAAGTAGGTAATATGCTGTTGTGACCACTTTTTATCATGGACTCTTATTTTTAATAGAAACATACTGTCTTGTAAGCTAATTGTACTTTGAGTTTAGCAATATTGGAAATTAAAGTTACTAGCATGCATCTAACTTTCTACTGTAAGCTAACATATTGGAGCAAATACTATTGCCCAATATGATCCTACTATTCTATCCCTCTTGACAATTGCGTCTAATTGTCTTGCATTTTTGTTTTATGTGGTAAAAACCTAGATGGTCATGAGGGTAGGAAGAAAAAAGCTAGCGAAAGAGGCTGCACTCTAGCGAACAAAGGTTGGTTTTGTCCCGACTAAGATAGGTATTAACATTTAGTGTTCGACCATATGTATTGAACATGATCTCCAAAGAGAAGAAACCTTTGAGAAAGAAAGAAAAAAACACCACGCCATTTTATTTTTTTTGGTAACACCCACACCATATTGATTCACAAGGCATGGTAAATTTCAATGAAATGTCAATCAACAAAGGGAAAAACATTCAAAAAAATATTTACAACAAAAAGCTCAAAGAATGTACATGATAGAATGCATCTGAAGTCACAAAGATTATGTAGTTCTTGCGGTGAAGACTCTGTTGTACCAAATAGAATGAAGCATCATGTGATATATATCATACTTGACAGGATTCCTATGCCAAAGAAAATGATTTTGCACTTTTTTAACTCCCATCCGCATTTGAAGATACTTCTTTTCTGGGATGGAAAGAAGAATACTCTTCAAATTTGGAATGTCCTTCTCCAAAACAAAAACAGCAAATGATTTCCAATTCAAGACCTCAAAAAATGGAGGCACAAAATTGTCCGATATAATAACCGGAACACATTCGTAGGTGATAGCCTCCACAACTCTTGGGCTGTTAACTTCATATCCCTTTGGACAAATACAGTACTTGCTTCCCTTCATGTACTGTATGTAGTTTTTGTTTCCCTTAGACTTTGGCAATTCACCGAAGATTTTCATATCAGGATCTTTATTTCCCCAGTGCTGCAACAGAATCGGACGAACATAACCGTGCATACCGCCTGCAAAAAACGCAAGAGTTTTCCTCTTTGAAACTGATTTTCCGCCAAGACCTCTGGTTGGAATCTGAGCATTGCGGACATATGTTTCAGGAAGTGATGTGTCTTTCCCTAACACAAAACCTTCTTTCAAATCAGCATTGCATAGGGATCTTATGCACTTCGCCATTCGCTCATTTGTTTCTGAAGGTGCCTGCGTAGTGCAGTCCAAATAGATCAGTGATTTAGGGTCATAAATTGTAGGCGTTGCTTAATTTGGTCTCTGAGATTAATTAATGAAACTTTAAAAAGATCTTGAAATTGAAAATTTGCCATCACATTAGTCCCTTTTTGACCAACCAATTTTATCAATTATCTCAAAAGGTATTTATATGATCGAGGATTTTCAATTTCAATGAAGAATTTTGGACTTCATTAATTTTAGAGACTAAATTGATTGATTACTGTAATTTCATAGAATAAATAGATTGGTGAATCCGCCAAAGTTTATTGATGCATGTTTTTGTTTTAATACCACAACAAGGTAGCATTGGATGTGAAATAAGAAATAACTATAGCGAGTGGACTTAACAAATTGACACAGAAAAGACTCATCCTGGGAAAAACATACCCAATCATGGCAAGCAACAAGAAAATGATCAGCACCTCCTGTTCTGTTCCAGAAAGGATGTTTCGCGGCAATTGTGTCAACATAGTTATTCAAATACTGCATTAGGTTGCTATAACTAGGCAGATTTTGAATGTACAATGTTTCCTCTAGCATTTGAGAACTGAAAGGCAGGTAAAACAGGTGGGCATTTTTTGGATCTTTAGTCACAAATACTTTATTTGCTTCCATCTGCTTCATGAACCATCCCTCGGAAGCATATATTCCCAAAAGATTTGGCGAATGCATTATCGGCTTAGCTCCTTCTCTGTATACATACACCTTGAGAAACTTTTCCATCAATTCGTAGCTCCTGATAATTAGACAGTCACAGGATAATAAGAAGATGAAATGAAAATTTAGCAGCACCGACAAGAATATTGCTTCATATATCACTAATTCTTCATATTTATTTCAGAATCAGTAGAAAAAACAGTTGAACTTACTTATCATCAGAAACATAAGCAGCAAATGTCGCTAAAATGTCAAAACAAAATATAGTTCACATATTACAAAAATAACATTAAATTTGTACATTGCAGGAATAGAGTCAGTTCCCTTGTATACAATTTTGAAAACAAAAAATACCATAATAATGATAATTAAATGATACCTCTTAAACATGGAAATGTTGCGAAAAAGGGGAGTATAAATGTTTCCAACATCAGTGACAACTGGTGCATTTTCAATCTCTGATCTGGCCTGCAGTAACTCTTGATCAACAGCTGAAAACCACCTGGCCTCTAAATTAACACAAGTTCACAACGTAAGAACAAAACACAAGAATAATACGCGGTGAATTTCAATATAAAATAAATAACTAAAAATTAGATTTACTCATATATACCATAGATCGATACGAAGAATGGTTTTGAAGCAATAGCTTGTCCATTTCCGAAATTGATGTCATCTCCGAAACTTTTACAAGTGATCCTTCAGTCTCGTTAGGCATCATTGTGGTAGAAGAATGATTGTCAATTACATTGACATATGAATTGTTGACCATCATAGTTTTACGAACACACTCAAGAGAGAGTGTTGTAGAACGTTACCGCCACAAGGAAGCTTAAAATAGCAATGGAATGCAAAAATCAGTGCAAAGGTAATAATGCTAAGAAGGGATAACAATTTCATTCTTTCCAACAAGGAGAAAACTTGTTGACCTATTTTGCTACCCTGCAAATTATTGCACAAAATAATTACATGGATCAAAACTTAAATTAAAATTCTTGGATGCTATAAAAAGAGGACGTAGGAGCATGCATGCATGCATGCATGTGTGTGGTGCATCAGTTTCAAGATAGAAATAGAAAGAGGGAGAAACATGGTAACCGTTGTGAGACAAGTACCTGGTACATAGATGCAAAACAGTACAGTACAGAAATGGCGTTATTGTTAGGAACTCACACACATGACTTAAGGGAATCATGGAGTAACTTTAGAAGCTGTCATTAAACAATTTCAAGAAAGATTTGATAATACAATAAATAATGACATCCATAAAATCATAATTTTCTGTTTATTACATGAAGCTCATAATTGCTCTCCTTTGAGTCTCTACCAAATACTACCAACACATATTAAAAACTGTTTTTTTTTATACTAGATGAAAAAAGAAAAGAGAATTGATGTTGCCATTAAAAATGCATTACAAGGACTCATTAAAAAAAAAAGTTTTTTTTATTTAAAGGATCGTTAAAAACAAAAGTTGTTTTTATATATTTATGTGTTAACCTTTCGGTTCTCTAGAAAAGAGACCTTAGTATTCGGAGTTCGGTTAGAAGGTAATTAAAGTCTGAATAAAAATTGTTTTGTCTAGAAATCAAACTTAAGTTGTCACGAACAATTCATCGTTATCATTGATGGTGGAACTCGTTAAATATTTGAGTCCAATTGTTTGATTAAGATGTCTCTGTACGTGTTTTTATTCGATTAGTAGATGTTTTTATTATTCAACTTTTTTTTAGAAATTATTAAATTATTTTGAAAATAATCCTAATTAATATTATTAATTTGTCCGGAGTTTTCAAAGAAAAAAAATATTACTAATGTGTCTTTTTTAGAAAAAAATACTAATTTATCTCATTACATTAAAAGTGGTAGTTTAGTAATATCTCTACACAAAGAAGACGTGTTAACTATTAATTTATCCCACTTGAATGACCCATTGGTGTTGGGTTGAGATTTTGATGTGTGCTCCACTTAAATTTTCAAGTTTGATTCTCCTCTTGTCTCAATTCCCATAAGTTACATTGTCTTTTTCAAAAACAAAACAAATAAACTATGATGATAACTTTTCTTCATGTGAAATGTAAAACGATGTTTAAAATTAGGGAAGATTTGCCCGCACTATTATCCCAAAAATTAAAAGATGGATGGGCGCCATAGGATTCATAATCTTTTTATACTGTATTGAAGAGAGATATATCGGTTAAATTAAATAAATATAAATGCATATAACTTCTTTCAAAAAAATATAAATGCATATAACTATTACGGATTCTCTAACCCATAAACTACGGGTGTGTTTGTTTCATGATTAGCAAAATTCAAACTTATTCTTAGGAATAACATTCCTTGGAATGTAAAGATGGAATTTTTATTCTAAGATATTTTAAAAAAAACATGTTTAGTTAATTTTATAATATTTCTAGGAAGCATAAAAATAGGAATTATAATAGGTAACTACATATAAATTTATTCTCATCTCCATAAGAACTTTATTCCCACCCTTTTCTTTGGGAAAATTTTTCTATTAGGAACATTTTATACTCGGGAATAAAATTTAGTAAACTTGTAACAAACATAGACATATATATTTCTATCATATTATTCTCATGAATCAACAAATATAACTTGAAACAAACACATGAATGAATATAACTTGAAACAAACACATGAATGAATGACAACAGTGATTATACCGTGTTGAAGAGAGGATTTATTGCTTAAATTAAATAAATATTAAAGCAAATAATTATTACATGTACTTTAATTTCGATTTGAGTTCAAAAGTATGTATTCGATTTGAATAAGCTTACTTAGTTGCATAAGCTTAAAAAGAAGTCGATTCAAAACAAGGTCTAAGTGCTTCATTGATAATTTTTAGCTTGTTTGTCCTCGAAGTTCATAAGAGAAGTGTTATCAACATATTCTCTAACACGCATTTTTTTATCCGTCTAAATTTATATGAATCTCACCAAATAATATCGGTTACACATAAATTTAATGGGACATATCAGTAAGGACGTTGCATAATAAATGTTGGGGTCGGAGTTCGAACATTGAATATTTCACTTATTCACCTTAAGAAATGAATTTTATTGTAACAAAAAATCCATAAAAGGAATGTTATATCATAGGCGAGTATGTTTCATGATCAATTAATTGGTTTAAGTGGTAGTTAGATGTAAATGTTCATAATTTCATTCCACAATAGACACACTTGTACCGATAATATAATAGCCCCAAAATATATGTTTCATTGTCTCCAACTCGATGACTAAAAAGGCTCCACTCCTTTGTATAATTCAACCTCCGTCCTTAATTGTTTGTCTGTTTAGTTTTTTTTTTTCTCTGAAAGTTTTGGTTATTTTAGAAAATTAAGAGACAATTAATGACTTTTTTTTTCCCATAATAAAAAGCACACAAATTCAATCTTCAACGTTTACATTTAAATTTGGGTTAAATATGTTTTTAGTCCTTACATTTTACGCTCCTTTGAAGAATAATCCATACATTTCATTAAATGTTTTTAAAATCCTCACATTTTATCTCCGTTACCAAAATTAGTCTCTGCTGTTAGTTCTCTAACGGACGGCTAATGTGACAATTAGTGGGTCTCAATTATTTTAAGGTTAAATATGTTTTTTGTCCCTACATTTTGTGTGACTTTACAAAATAGTCATTGCATTTCAACAAATGTTTTTAAAATCCCTAAAATAATAAGGACTATTCTTCAAAGTCACACAAAATGTAAGGACCGAAAACATATTTAACCCTAAAATAATTGGGACCCACTAACTGCCACATCAGCATTCCGTTAGAGAATTAACAGCAGAGACTAATTTTGATAACGGAAATAAAATGTGAGAATTTTAAAAACATTTAATAAAATATGGGGACTATTCTTCAAAGAAGGAGCGCAAAATATAAGGATTAAAAACATATTTAATTCTTTAAATTTTAAACACAAATTCCCTGGTCATTCCTTACAAATTTAGCCAAAAAAAATGCAAGCTACTGACCCACTTTACCATCTCTTAACATAATAACTGCAACACCAACATCAATGTCTTCCAGGGTCATCCCTATGTAACTGAAGGCTCGGCTCTCATATTAAAAATAGGTCCGTAATAAAAAAAACGCACAATTTTTTTAAAAGATTAATCTTCTATTTAAATTGAAAATAACACTCATATAATGATTATTAACCACCAAAATCAAAGTTAGCAATTCTTTTTACTAAAGAAGTGACTTAATCGAAAGAAAAAAAATAGTTTAAATATCTTATAATTTTTTTAGTTCAAGGACCAAATTAAAAATTCCAAAATGGTTTAAGGGCCTACAATTATTAATTAAATCCAAAAGAAATAATAATATATAATTATTTGATTTATATCAAATTACCGAGACTTTCCACCTCATTATATTATTGGTCCAAGATAACCTAAATGACGTTAGTTTATAAGTTTGTGTTTGTGTGACAATCCTAACCTAAATCATCTGTTCTTCTACTCGAAAAGCGCCGTGTATTTGAGTAAGGACATTCATTCATGCAACTCGATTTTCTTTTCTAGGTTTCAGTTCGAATCATAATTCATTCTTTTTTCGTTGTTTAATTGTTTTTTTTTTGGTAGTGATTGTTTGCTTGTTTAACTGTATGTATGTAGCAGCATCATGATGAAATTTAATAAAATCAAATATAGTTTATACTTTATAGTTTAATTTGATTGGTTATGCTATTAATTCAAATTAAATTCTGCTGTGTTTCCATTCATTATTGTTTCAGAAGCAGCAATGGAATGATGAGAAGTAAGAAGCTCAATCACGATCTTCCAAAGGACACTGTTAGCACTCAGCTGCCATTGCCTGTCTTGCCGGAAGAACTCATCCTTGAGATCCTCCTCAGACTTCCAGTGACTTTCCTCAATTCGCAAAGGCCCGTCTTCAAATCTCAACCGCTGAACCAAGCTTGAACCACCAAAAATTGCTTGTTTCCAAGACCCTGTTCAGAAATTCTATAAAATGGATACATAAAAATGAATGTTATAGTACTCTATTCAGACCCTATCGTCATCCCTAGGCAATTCTTATCTATCACTCGCTGGAGAGAGACCCGTCTCAAGATTCTTATCGAGTATATTCTAGGAAGGAATACCATACGGAATACACTACTTAACTGGTTACATTAAAAAATTTATAAGATTTAGATCAAATCACAGTCATGGGTAGTACAACACTACTACTCCATGCTCCTTCAGAATTTATCTTGGCCACATTTCAAACAGTCGATTTTGTGGACATCTCTATCTCTGATGTCAACACGTCTTTACTATTGCATGATATGAAAAAATGGAAGCAAGTTACAGCTTCCTTCAAATCAGAAGGAGAAGCTAAACAGAAAGTGAACCATTGCCTGATATGAAATTATCGGCGGTAGCGGTGGCGTTTGAAATTGAAGTACACGTGCAGAATTCCGCGTTCAAATGTGCATTTAAAACCTTTCTTGTGAGAATATTCCCATTCTTTGTTCACGATGCGGAAAGCCTGTCATGGAAGACAGAGGGAAATAAGATCTTTTTTTATGTAAATAGTTAGTGTGTTAAATTAGTGGAAGAAATTAAACTCAAGAATAGACTTACTATATCTTCATATGGTGGCCCTGCATGGAATCTAATAATGCAAGTCTCCCCATTGCTGCCATCTTTCTCAATAGTGTAGTTCGGGGCTTTTATCTTGTCTACCAGATCAGGATAGAAAATATTAAATTTGTACCCTTGCACAATCTTTGGAGGTGGGTTGTCATGATCATAGTGAGTCTGGTTATATTTATTCCACTCATATCCAGTGTGAACACGGTTGAAATACTTTGGCTTCCTTGGTCTGTACTTGTCATGCCACCAATAAACCTGCTCCAATATTTACCAGAATTGTCAAAAACTAGTAAAAAAGGATGAGAAGAATTTAGGTAATATTTTATTTCTCCTTAAAATATCAAAATAAATTATTGAGTGCATTTGCTGCATCTAGTGCCAACTTTTATGGTGGAAAGAAGTAATTGAAGAATATGGCAACATGATATTTGAACAGTTGGCGCAATACTCTCCTCTATGATACCCATCCACAACTTATAACTTCTCTAAATCATTCTATCCTATCTTTTTTTTTTATGAGCTAACCTATCTAACAGCATATTTCCTATCCAGAGAAATTCAGAATTATAAAGTGAAATAATGGTTCTATTCCAGAGTGAAAATTATTTATATGGTCAAGAAACGATACCTGCGAATCAAGGCTCACTTCAGCTCCAGATCCAAACACTGCGTCTCCATCCTCCATAGCTCCCATAGCTTTAAAGGCTTTCAACTCTAGATTATCTTCAGATGGAGCTGGCTTTGATGCCATTGCTTCCTGAATTCGTCTTTGCTGCTCTTCCATTACAGCCATACGTTTCCGCTCCTATACGTACAAAAATATAATTTATATACTCATAATATAAGTACAGGATCACCATTAAATTTAATAATCATGCGTAAAAAGATTACCAGTATAGCTTTGTCCTCTTCAGGATCAATAGCTTCCTCATTTTCATCATCATGCAACAGTTGTGGTGAAAATGATCCAACCTCATCTTCAGCTTCTTGATTCTCTCTAATGGGCTCTGGTGAAAATGATTCATCTGCAGAACGGACTACTGCCATAGAGAAATACCAAGCACGTTTCAGTAAGGATGAAGATATAGATGGAGCCAATAAAAAAAGTCATGAACAACTAAACCGAAACAAAAAGTATATACCTTTAGCATCCTCATCCTCCTCTTCCTCAGTATATGCCTCCTCAGGTATCATGTCAAGAGCACGCTCCGGTTTATCTTCATCCTCTACTGGTTGCTCAAGACGTTGCAAATGCTTACGTAACATTTTAGCATGGATTTCCTTTAAACAAGCCTATATATTTGAAGCAAATTAATAATGCATTAGAACAAATATTTAAAGGCATCTAAAAGAATAATAGGAAAATAATGTGATGAAGAATACCTTGGCCTTGTATATGTGGAGATGTTTTAAAATGGCCTCCCAGTACTCAACCACCTTTGCTGTACCAGTACGCATCTCTGACTCAATGTGAGCCTGTAAGGCTTCCAACTCTGTACGTGTCTTTCCATGTAAAAGGTCCTTCACATCTGGCTCAACACTGGAATGCAGACCCCTTTGTTCAGCGAGCAGCTCAGCAGGAGGTTCTTCTCCACGCACCCTTGCTCGATCAATTGCATCCTTTTTTCGAGATTCAGCTAGCTCCCAATCGCACACCACAAGGAGAGCCTACATGAAGTTGTGACCAATAAATCTTAAGCTTTAAAGAAGGTGCCGACCATAATGGCCAAATGTGTTACATAAAACAATAAAAGGAAGAGATCGTGAAAGTCGTTTAGTTCTTTTGGTCTCCAAATCCAACTCAAATATTAACTCCCTCCGTCCCTATATATAAGCCCTCTTTGCCTTTTTTTACATTTCTTAAGAAAACTTGTTAGTGTAATTAATGTGTCTATTTTGTGTGTTATAACTAAATTATCCTTTGTTTGTATGAGTATTAAATTTGATTTTTCATATTTCAAGAAGTTAGTATTATTAATTAGGGGTATGTTTAGGAAAAAAATAAATAAATGCATCTAGTAATTTGTATAAGGGCTTATATTTAGGGACAAAACTTTTTCTCAAAGAGTGCTTATAATTAGGGACAGAGGGAGTATGTTGAAATTATATTGAATATGTTGTTTCAGATACAGTAAAACTTATTAATTACATAGCCTGTGCAGAACTCAACAATGGAAATAGTGCGATACCTCCCAATATTCCACATGGGTTGGTGTTGCCCTGTCAAGATCCAGATGCATTTTGATGTCGTCACGAAGTTCACTCATTTCTTTAACCGTCAAACCCTGTACCATATATCAAATCATTATTTAACTTGTTCAATAATATTGAAGTTCGAAGTTGTATAGTTAAACAGCTTTAGGATTACAAGAATAAAGTGAAACAGAATTAAAAGCTAGATATTAACCTTGAAGACCATATATGGTTCATTTATTTCTATATCCAGATCATCAGAGCCATTGAGGTGCTTGGTTAGGACATCAATTGGCCTGGCACGCCCTTCACGCAATCTAATCTCTGACCTGACTTTGCTTTGATCAAAATGGAACTGCAGATTAAACGGTCTAAGTCAACAAAATGACAATATTATACTAAACAAAAACAAATGTAAACAAACTCAAACTACAGTACCTCCTCTTCCTTTTTTTCCCAGTCCTGGAACTCAGCTCGAGCACGTTCTCTAGCTAACAATGCCTGGAAGAAAGAATTTGTCAAACACCAAAACACCAATAAGATAACAAAGTTTTTGACACCATAATCTAACACTTATGTCAAGCTTGACTTGACCCTTCCACATTGCCATTATTGTTGGACCTCAAGATACCGAGAAGTAGAATTATAGCCCCTATGGTTAAAGAAAATAACTGCTTTGTGGCCTTGCAATTTCCCCCCAAATACAAGAACTGGTATGTAGCCTTAACATAATTGGTATGCCATATTTGACAAGAACAACAAAATTTTACCATCGCTAGATAGAAGATTTTCTTAACAGATTAAAATTACAACAGTTGAAACTTAGGGATTACATAAAGGAAATAATAGAGTAACGAGAATGAAAAACTGTGATACATACTATTACTAGACACCAATCTTAGACTCTGAACATAGTAACACACTACCATGAGCACAGCTAAACAAGCTTAGACTAATAACAGTTAACACAACATAACTAATTTCCCGTAATACATATTAACTAACAACAAATAATGAGAGAGGACTTACCATTTCTTCTTCATGTTGTGCTTTCTCAAGTGCCCTTTCCTCTCTCCTCTTTTTCACCTTTTCAATTTCTGCCTGTGTTGCAATTGAGAACATAGCAACGGTAAGCAGCAAGAACATTTTAGTTGTCTGGCCATTAGCAACAAATCACAGGAATGTGAAAACAAAGAAACATGCAAAGCCTTACCTAAATAAGACTAATGAATAGCTGAACTATTATTACCTATTCCCAGGTTTCAATAGACTCAACAAAACCAGATGCCCAACTCAACCATCCCCAATGAATACTAATAATTAATTCGGAATAAACGCTTAAGGTAAAAAGAATTACTGATTCAGAATAATAAAACACTGTTTTATGCATGTCATACTTTATCCAGTTTAAAATGATACAGTTGGATATTGAAGAAAATGGCAGTTTTTCAGAAAGTGAAAAGACTATATGAGTGGTGAAAATAGTATTTTGTGTACACCAGTCAAAACCAGAGGCAACATTAATAGGAAACCTGGGTAGTAAGAAACAAGTACCTACCACATACTACAGAAATGTAAGAAAAAATATTGAAAATACAACCTGTTTGCGTACCACTTTTGAAACAGTTTTGTTTTCAAACCCTAAAACAAAAGTGATTCATGTCAATCTTTCATCCGATCGTTCTTAAAACTTGTTTTCATAATCTGTTTTTTTTCATCTGATTGTTCTTAAAACTTGTTTTCATAATCTGTTTTTCGTGTAGAAAGTAAAAAACATTTCAATTGTTATTGTGTTTTCTTTAACTACTTTTCTATACATTCTCAAGAGAAAGTATTAAAATTCTTTCAAAAGGTAGTACAGATGCTGAGATTCATGTAATATTGGGCACCAAACTCATGTACAAATTATTTCCTACCCACCAACCATTGTCATGTCCTAACGTAAAATCAAAGCAGAGATGTATTTATCAAACCCTTCCCCATGAAATTTACATGGAATGTTAAAGTGAAGCATGTTCTAAATGATAAGTTATATGACAAGGTTAACATTCCTACTGTTGGAAAATATCTAAGAAAAAAGTGAATCTCTTAAATTTGGTGCAACAATTCAACCACCAAAGTCGTGTAGGTAAGATGACTTCTCTAACTCCCGTCTTATTATTACCCAAATCTTTAGGGAATTAGAAGTTCGTCAAAACATTTGCATAGATGGTCTAGGTATTAAAATTGGTACTTATGCTATTATTATTTCAAGCTTCTCAATTGTCTGAAGTTACGTGGGACATGTTGCCAAGGTTTTAAGAACGAGTATTGTCCAGCAGTATGATTACTAGAGTGGGCTGTGGCCTAATGTTAATTTTATTTTCTTACAACAGACCTAGACCCTGCTTGGATAAATAGCTTATTTAACAGCCTGGAGCATAAGCACTTATGAATAAGCTATTTCTATAACCCAAGATAAAATAGTGTCACACTGCTTTCTGTAGTCTTACATAAGTTCTCCCAAACATTGTCACAACTCACAAGTACTTATCCCAGTAGATAAGTTCAAATAAGTTATAATCCAAACATAATCGGGCTTTTGTTGCTATCTACTCATGTCATGCTTGTATGAAATATCACCTATCACCTATTAAGCTAAAGCTTAAAGTAGAAAAGGCAACAAAATATAGCCGCTTTCGCTTCAATTTGAAACTCTTAAATTCAGAACACTAACCATATATCGAGAAATATAAACATAAAAAGTAAACTTCGGCGAAACAAAATGCATACATACCATCCTTTCTACTTGTCTTTTCTTCTCAGCTTTAACAGAAAAGGAATCAATTGATACACCTTGAGTAACATCGCGCTCAATCTTCTTACGCCAAACAAACCTAAAAATAACATTTTTTTAGGTTTATAAATCATATATATCTTCATATTGGCGACCAGTATTTATCTGCAATATATTTAAATACACTTATATAATAAAGTATCTAACAGAAATTTAACTCAATTAACAAACAATAAAAATAATTTCCATAGAAGGAAAATAAAAACATACTTTTCATTGAGATTAGTATCACCAAATGGATTAGAATCATTGGAATAACCCGATACTGTATTCGTCTTCAATTTCTTAGCAACTTTCGTGGCCTGAACAAAAAAAAAAATCAGAAATTCAACATATGAAATTGAATATATGAAATAAGAAATTTAGATTGAAGTTGGAACCTTTCTCTGAGCTTTTTTAGCCATATACTGTGAAATTTCCTCTTCTGTAATTGTTCTGGAAGATTTCTTCTTTCTTCCACTCCTATTGTCGTTGTCGTCACTTGAATCATCATCTGAATCTCGGCGTGACCGGCGACTAGTTTTCCGGCGGTGGTCGGAGTCGGAGTCAGATGCAGAGTCATCATCGGATCTTCTTCGTCTTCGAGATTTTCTACTACTACTACCGCTCGCCATTGTTTAACTCTAAACCTTGGCGATGTTGTTAATCTGAAATCAATTGATTTTCACCACGCAGGTTTTAGTACCTTTTATTATGGATTAAAATAAAACTGACTTTGACATAAAATAATTTAGAGATTATTTTTTTATAGATTTTATTAAAAATTAAAATCAATTTTTTGTTTGTTTAACTTAATAAAAATATTTTTTTAAAAAAATAATTTAGTTTGTTTAGATATGAAAAGCAATTTTTTTATTACAAAATTAGTTCAATCTTTTGATCTATATTTTCTCTCTTCTCTAAAAAATGATCGATTTCATCATACATGGTACTTGATGACCGTGTAATAATGGTTCACGTGGACTTTAATGGGAATTAAATAAATATAAAATAAATTATTAAATTTGAAAATGTTTTATTTATTTTTATATTAATTTCCTTAATTTTTAAATTCATTAAAACAAAATGAAGAATTAATTAGGGTCTAATAAGGGCGTTTGCGAAGCGGTTTTGATCAGTTTCGATGCAAAATGTCATTCAAACAAATTATTGGTTCGTGTCTATTCCTCTTAATTCTTGGTTCATCAAATCTCAAACTCATAAACATGAAAAGTGTAACCTTGAAATGGAAAATGAAACATCAAATCGCAAAAAAGCACAAATTCAAAACAAAGAAGCATTTTATAGGTCATATCGGGATTTAGGGTTCTTAAATACCCCGATATGATTTTGGGGATTTAAGGTTCTTTTAAATCCAATCTAATCTAGTGTTCTCATGAATGATGCATTTGGATGGCCGATGGCGACGACTGAGGTTGACGCTGACAGCGGCGGTGGTTTCCTCCCTCTTTTTCCTTTCTTTGTTTTTATCTTCTTCTTTGTCCTCTTAAATTTGTTGAAAATGATTTATTGAGGATGAAAGGTTTTGATATGGAGGAAGAAGTGAGATGAATAGGAAGAATTAAAAAAATAAAAAATAAAAAGTAAATGGAAACAAGGGATTAATGGAAAAGAGAGATGAATGGGTGAAGGTTATGAGTTTGTAAGTCAAAGAAGATGAAGATGACGTTGAATGGATTGAGAATATTTATTTATTTTTAATTATATTGCCATGTTCATTGATTAATACATGTGGAAAGAAAAAAAATAATAAATGATATAGATATTTATTTTTTAATTTTAGTTTTATGTTTTTTCTTTTTTTTTTTTTATTTAAATATTAAATTTTATTTTATTTTT
>Ga0228710_1002362_pt1 | contig 29703 bp, 13 predicted proteins | sample MedpolnodulmetaG_FD_177995 | JGI IMG/M metagenome (GOLD analysis project Ga0228710, IMG submission 177995) | Root nodule microbial communities from Medicago polymorpha collected in Santa Monica, California, United States - pink nodules | ecosystem: Host-associated > Plants > Roots > Nodule...
AATTAAAATTATAAAAAATTCAAAAATATAATATTATCTAATTATTTTGATTTTGAAAATTAATTTCCATAATTTTATTTTATTCGAAAATATTTATATTTTTTGTATAAATATAAATGTTAATTTCCGGAATTTTCCTTTTTTTATAAAATAAAACTTCTTACATTCGAAAAAAAATGTGAATTTTTTTCATTTTTCCAGATTTATTTTTCATTTTTATTAATTTTTCCAAATTTGTTTTCATTTTTATTAATTTTTCCAAATTTATTTTCGTTTTTTTAATCATTTTTATTAATGTTTCCTGTATTTTTTATTTTTTTAGAATTTTATTTTTATTTAAAAAAATCACAAATGCCACGTGTAACCCATAAAAATAATTATACAATTAGTGTGCCACGTCATCAGAAAAAGGTGACTTAGCGTGCCACCTCAGCGAAAATGCACAGTCAGTTGGTCTAGAGGGTACTTTAAAACAAAAAAAAATTACAAGGACCAAATCCAATTTTTTTTTTTTTACATGTGCAAAACCAAAAGCGCCCTATATTATAGGGGGTAAAAGCTGATTAACCCTTAAAAAAATAACACAATGTTTACTAAAAGCATAATATATTAAATTTTGTTGAATCCAAGATTTGACCTTAAAACCAAAAGGATTTGAGGCTTTAAAATTGACTATCTAACTAAACAAATATTGATTATTATATGTCTTATTATATACTTATAGCTAGATTGATTTATTTTGATGTCTTTTTTTAACCCAAAATCTTGGGGCCTAATACCCTTGCTTGGGTGTCTTGGCCTCCCTTAGGCTAGTCCTGATTGGGAATTGATAAATTGGCATGCTGCGTTGACAGGGCAATATGTTCGAGGTGATCATGGTATACATGTGTTATGCTTGAAGGAGTTTCTTCATGAAAGTTATACATTTGTCACTCTTTTTTTTTTGGGTAGTGGGTTCAAACAACAATATTAGTATCAATGTTGCACCAATCAGATGTCTTCCACGATGTTATTCCTGAGATCCATTATACAATCAACCATATTGAATACAACAGGAGTTGTTATCTATCAAATGACATTTTCTCTTGAATAGACCATATTTGTGAGTGCACTGCCAAGTGATACTAACATTGATATTCATGAGTACCTAAGTAGAATATTTCATGTTCGTGATAAGCAAATTCATCGACACCTTCAACAAGACTTGAATGGAAACGTTTTGGACATGACAATAATCATAATTGGAAAATGCTATAAATCTTTTTTTTTTGTTTTCTGTGCTAGTAATTTATTTTAACGATTATGAATTTTTTTAATATATTTTCCTATAAATTATTTGTGTTATGTATTTTGTCGTTTAACATATTTTCAACTTACTTTGATTTGTTCTTTCAAATAAAAAGCTTACTTTGAATTATTTTGAATATATGTTGTCATCTTTTTAGTGTATTTCGTATATTTGAATTATTTTGCTTAATTACACACTTTTATATATTAATGTAAAGTATAAATATGGGTTCCACTTCAATCCACTTAAGTAATTTATATATACCAAAATACACTAAAAATTACTTAAATGAATCTTATTAATAACTTTACATTACTTTTCAACCTTTGAATTATTTTGCTTAATTACACACTTTTATGTATTAATTTTTCAAAGATAATGTTAAGTATTCATTTCAATCCAACAACTCTTTAAAAATTACTTAAGAGGATCGTATTAATAACTTTACATTAATACATTTCAAAAACAATCAATATGTTTGCGCAACATTTTGTTAAAGGATAGTGTTAACTTGTACCTTTATAGCATATGTTAAGAAATCCAAAAAAAGAAATATTTCCTTAAACTTTGTGCATTTAATTCATTAAAACATTAAAAATTAAATTTAATGCATGTATTCCAATACATTATTTCTACATTTGGATTCTAAACTTGTGTCTTAAGGGCACAAGTTAACATTTTCCTTTTTTAAAATACAAAGAAAACATTGAATAGAAAATACAATGAAGCCATAATTATGCAAGAGAGAAACAATGTTTATACAAACCTTACATCTAAACAACACTACTTCTTATTTCTCTTACGTGGTATATTAGGCAAAACACCTTCTATTAGAGATGCTTTAAGTTAACACATCTTAAAGCATAATAAGTAAACAATAATTTAAACATGGAAATAAAAATAAAATCTAAACGTGTGAAAAAGTCCCCACTAGCCAACCCCTTTTCCTATGTGTGATAAGTTTATGTCTTAAGACTTAATTAATGACCATAATTAGCTTAGAGCTTTTTGCTAAAAGTGTTTAAGAATGGCATGAAGATGAAAAGCAATGGAAGCATTAATCTTAGTTAGGGCACGTGAAAGAAAGAGAGAAAGCAAAGATAGGTATAATTGTCTCTTCCAAGTCTTCTTTCGGCACCTTCATATCTTTGTTGCCCCTCCTTGGGGGCCACTAGTTTAATATCCTCTCTAGTCTTCACATCAGTCACTTCTCTCAAGGTTCATTCAATTCATTCCCTCCCTCTTTCTCTTTCTCTTTTTCTCTTTATCTCTTTCTCTCTTGTTAAAGACACGTCTAATTAATTTTGTGAACTAGTTAACTAGCTTGTAAGTGTGTGTGGTGTGGGTATGAAAGTACCATCTTTTTCCAAAGCAAGCACACCCCATAAATCAATTAATAATCTCTATCTTTTAACAAAGTGTAATTGTTAATGATGCACTTCAAAAGTAATGTAATGTAACCTTCACCTCGTGACCCCATCTTTTTCTACTCCCGCATATACAATGGTCCATTAGTAATAGTTATGAAGTACAATTGAAAAAATAAAATTAATATAAACTTAAAAATTAGTAAATATAACAATTATAATTAGAATAATTGGTATAAAAATATTGAGAGATGATGAATAATATTTAACAGTGCTTAAAGCATTCTGTAAAAGAAAAAAAAATGTCTTAAATTAGTAATATTTATGTTGCCCTTGTTTGCAAATATTGTTCCACTGACACACAAAAGCACCATCTTTTCTTCTTCATAAATAAACGGACATTCATTCATTAGTGCTGCTGCATATGTATAGTTCGGTTGCTGTCCTCTCTGGGTGGCTTCTGCATCTTTCTGATTACTTTCTCATCGGATTTTGGCATTGCCCATCAGTTAATCATATGTGTATCTGAATTCTGATACCAATGTCTCCATTTTAATGCTCTCATTTGCATCACATTCTTTCTTTTGCATTAAAAATTATGGCTGGCTTTTTGAATGTACCCAATACCCATAACAAAATTGGCCTATTGGGTCCACGATCAACTTAAAGGTGGATCATGTTTTAAAATTTAAATAACCGTTGTGTTAACCGGTACCTTGGGCGCCGTTAAAGAAAAAAAAATTAAAAGTAATACTTTTTACACACTTAATGAATTGACCGTATAAGTTTTAATGTCATGTTAGTATATTTGCTTCTTTAACAATAATATATATATATTATTGTTTTTTTTCTTTCCAAATGACAATTTATGAAATTTAGTTTTTTCTTGTGTATACCACACTTTAATTTTAATTTATAGGGAAAGCTGACAAATAACTCAAGAATGAGAAATTTTAAAAAGTTAATTAATACACCACATTTCAACTAAAACTTGTACAGGTAATTTCTTAATAAATACCCTAAAAACATTATTTAACATTTTCTTAATTTAATATTTTTGTAAACGCCTATTTTTTGATTTTTTAAAGGGCATAATTCAACCTACCCTTCCTTATTGTATTTAAAATCACTTGTTCAACCCGTTTAACTTTTGTATTTTTGTTCTAAGACTTGGAAACACTTATATGTACTTTTTCATTAGAGAAATTATAGTTGTATACCATGACAATTTTTTAACAGATATCTCTCATACGTATATTATATTTTTTTTTCTCTCCATAATTTTTGACCAATAGAAAAAAAAATTGCAAATTATTTATCACTATTCTAAAATAAATATTATGTCAGCTAGGAAGTTGACACTAACACTGTATTTAATACGATTTGGGGATACAGGCTGTTTTTTTTAATCATTTTTAGTTTGTATATTGGGTTGCATGCAACAGTCGTCCTTGCTTGTATAATACTAGGTGTCTACAGTGCCAAAAAAAAAAACAATACTAGGTGTCTGCTACGGTGTCTAAAAATATGTGTTCCATTAGCATGCTTCTATTGTAAGTACACGATGAATACAATAGGAGGATAATTACAAGATTTATAGTTGATGTTTTTAGTTTATCTGCATATATTTATATAACGCTTTATTAGGATTAGTTACGTAAGTTTCACTAATGAACACATTGAGCCGTCTCATTTATTATATACAGTGTTGAACATTGAACAAGGATAGACATGTTATAAATACATATTTCTCATTGTGGTGGTGTGAAATTTAACTTGCTTGGACTGATGTGCAGAAGATATACAATTATAGTTTTCTTCTAGAGTGTTGATATTTAGACACCTCATACATATCATCTACATTTTGGATGGATTCTATATTTCCATCATTCAAGATACAATATAAGGAGAGGGAAGACAAACCAAGAGAAACACCATGTTGACGCTAATTAGGGTTTAATGACATGTGTGTACACAATCAAATAGAGAAACGTTTTGTTAATCAGAAAGGCCAAAAGAACATCATTTCTATTGTAAATGTATTAGTAGTACTTAAGTAGATTACCTTTAAATTCCACCGACCAAGATTCTCTTGGGTCCATGCATGATCACCACTTAACTCCTATGTAACCAAATCAAAAGCAAACACCATTACAACCAAAGCAGCTGTTTTCCCTTCCATGCATGCGCCGATTATTAAACGTGGAATCTTCATAATTTCTACAAATAATAATTGTTTTTGTTTCATCGTTATGTTTCCATCTTTCAAAGTGCTTCCTAATCAAAGTTCCATGTGTTTTTGTTAATCACTAGTTTTTAAAGAAAGTCCTGAAAGTCGGTGAAATTTAAATAAAATTGAGCTAAGAATTGTCTCTTCCATATATTGAAATCCGATTTCTAAAGGACAATCTTTAAGGAATCCAACACTAGAAGTTTTGTCTTGGAAATGGAAGATGTTGCATTTAACAAAGTAATGATTATACTACATTTAATTAAAAATTTACTCCAATGTCATTGGGGGCACTAGTTAGCATTCTCCTTTTTAGTCTTGGAGTATTTGTTTTGTCTTGGAGTATGGTTCTTAACTAAAAATACAACTTTTTGGAGATAATAAACTTTGAGAGAATTATGGATTTAAGAAAATCACGGTGAATTTAGTTAAGAATCATACGTAAAGAAAATCACTTAAGAAATTGTACCTAAGTTTTTTTCTTTTTAAAAAACTATGACAGATCACTTTGATTCTAACATATCTAGCTCAATACCAAACATAATCTAAATCATCCGAACACGATAAAATTAATTCTACAAACTTTAATATCAATTCCACGACCATATAATGCATGGAAGACTGATTGTATGCTTAAACAATTCTCCTTGTATATATTTTAGATACGTATTTTTGGGTGATTTTTTTCTTTCATTTTTACCATTTATTTAACTATTTAAATTATTAATTAAAAATATTTAAATTATATTATTAGAACAGAAATCATTTCATTACGATATGAACCAATATTAAACATTATAAAACAATTTTGTCCGAAAAAAATTTCACTCGGCAAGTAATTGCTAGAATATTAGTTTCATGATTTTTTTTTAGTGAATTAGTTTCATGAATTGTTATTTATTAGCATGGCTGTAGTAGTAAAATTGAACTAAATCATTCGTATCTATTTCATTTCACATCACAGCAAATGAGAAGAATTTGAAACAAATGTCGAGGAAGTGGAACATGAGTGAGATATTTGTTCCTGGATTTGAGTGGATTCTTACTTACTTTATTCTTCTGCTTTAATTTAATTTCATTCATTCGTTCATAATTTAAGAATCACTGTTTATGAGTCAATGGTGGGTATGAATGGATTAGACGGTGATGCGACTTTTGTTGTTAATGTTGGAGTTTACATTTGATGTGACTCATTCACGAGCCACCACCAGTCTGCCACGGCGGTGCTTGTTTTGCACTTTCGCTAGCTGTCTTCCTCCACTTAAACATTATAAATGCGACTAATAAAATTTTAATTTTTAATCTAAAAATCATAGCTCAACTGGCAAAATGTGAAAATTGTTTCGCCGGATATCATGACCAAGATTCAAACCCCGATACATCCACTTAGGTGTGTAAGTTTATAATGACTTTGTCATTTCGTCTATCTATCACAACAAAAAAACTAAATTTTTAAGTGTGTAAAGAACAGACAAAATAATTTTTAATGTATTGAAATTATAAAATAGTTTAGATGGTGTATTTCCTTGATCGAAATACTCTATGATATTAAAATAGTCCATTTATTTAAGAATTTATAATATAATAAATAAATAATTATTGTGACTTGATATGATAATATGTTAAGGACTGTTTTGATTAAATCAATATAGTGCACAACCAATATATTCCGTGAGCAACTCACTTTATGGTGAATATTATGAATTTTTATCCAACAAGTTTAATGTGTGCATCGTACAAATTATGAGTTAATTTGTTAAAGGGTAGTTTTAACTTGTGATGTTAAGAAATCCAAAAAAATAAACGATTTTTAAAATTTTATGCATTCAATTTATTAAAAAGTTAAGTAAATATAATACACATATTCTAATAAACTATTTTCATCTTTGATTTATAAACTTGTATCTTAATGGTATAAGTTAACATTTCCCTTCATTAACATTCCAATATCAACTCTTATTTTGTTTAGATGCCAAATCAATAAACACTAATGTAAATTTGATGTACATTATGTTGACACTTATTGATATGATTTCTTTTTGTTTGTTTGTTGATACACATGATTTAAAAGATTTAATTTAAGCACACATCTCTTTCAATTCCCGAGCGTGCATGCCCTAGCCTTTCTGTCCACAGACACGGGCCACAAACATGTATATATAAGTGTCAAAATTTAACAAACTAGTGTATGATTTAAAATAAAAATAAAAAAGGAAGCGATAAAAAAAATTAATGTAATTTACTTATGATAATTTAACAATCGTCTCCATTAGGATTTGAATTTTATACATTGAAGCTACAAACGTTAACCCCTTAACCAACATATCAAAGGTAATTCTTTTTTATTTTTTATAAAGCAACATAATTGAAGTAGTATTTCTTCAAACACTTCCGGTTTCAATTCCCTGACGTGCATGCTCTTACTTTCTTGTCCATTCATAATTTCTTATCTTCTCCTTCACGTTTCTGTTGTGCATTGATTAAGAGTTTTGTTTTAACCATCAAAATATATACATATATAACAGCAACTTGTAGCAATATGACAAACTTTATATGCCCATCTTCATGATAGAAGATCACGAGAACTTGAAAATCTATATCTTCATATGATTTGATTTATTTATATTTGTTCTTAAAACGATTCAAATATGGTCTAGAAAAAGGAGAAAGAAGATATGTAAAATGTAAAGTACGTTTTCTATTACAAGAAAAGATTGAAATATTATTATTTTCAGATATCCAAACGTTAGTTTATTCCACATTAATTTATTTTATTAAAAACTAAAAATTTCTTATTATATTAAAGTATAGATTTGGATGAATGTAGCATTTGTTAGCATGACTCAATAAAACCGATAAATCATATCATGTAATTGCAACTCGTATTATAATATGGTATAAGGCACTTTGCAACTCTTTGTAAAATGTGGTAAAATTTTCTCATTGTTGGTTTTGGACTTTTATTTTAATTCAATAAAAATCTAATTATAAAAAAATAGTGGATAACTAATAAGCAATCTTATAGCGAACGAGGTTATAACAAATATAGTTCAAAATATTGACCATGGTAACGGATAACTTATTTGAAAAATGATAAATGAAAAGATTTTAATACAAATTTTAATAAAAATCTTCTCATTTATTACTATCATTTTTCCAAGCTAAAATTATAATTGAGGAGTTAATGTATATCGATTATATTTCGAGCGGACAAACTCTTCATCTTTTTCTCTCTATTTCAATTTAAATAAGTGATTTTCATATAGATTTAGGTTTTTCTTCAAGATTTCGCCATCTGAGTGAGGTGGTGTGTTGTTCGACGTCTTGTGCGACATTGTTTGATTCCCCGTCTTATTGCGGTGTTCATTTGATTCATAATCAAAGATCAATTATTCAATCAAAGATTTGGGCATCAACGTTGCAGATTTGGAGACATGGGTATTCCAGTCACTTTTATTTTATCATATATTTTTGTAGGCATTATGTCGTTATATGTTACTCCCTCCGTTTGACAATACTTGTCCATTTTGAAGAAATTACACATACTAAGGAATCAAATAAATGTTGTCATTTTTTATGAAATTCTTTGTGTTTTTTTTTATAATACCCTTAATTATTTATTATTTTATTCTGTTATTTCTCTCTCTACAATAAATAGCTAAGTGTATTATTGATAAACAAATAATTAATGTTACATTGAAACTTGAAAGTGACAAGTAAAGTGAAACAAAATTATTCTTCAAAATGGACAAGTATTGTGAAACGGAAAGAGTATTAACTTGGATGTTGTGAGTTTGTTCGCAGATTCATCATTTATATTTTTTGCGGTATTGAATGATGTAATTCATCAATATGAATGAATAAATATTATTTTGTTTTTGTAAAACGATGAGGTTCAACTAAGGAGTTGGAGAAGTCCACGTCTTCAAAGTGTCTACACTATTCGCACCAAATTTTGCCAACCAATCAGCTCACTCATTGCCTTCTCTGAAGGTGTGGTTGAAGGTCACCGACCAAGGGAGGGAGATTAGCTTTTTGATGAGAGAAAGTAACGTTCCATAAGGATGGAAATCATGTTGATGCTCCTTAGAGGTCAAGTATTTTATAGTAGGGTTTAAAACTACATGTTAATGAAATTGTGAGTAAAAAACAGCGAAAAATATGTATTCAACTTTTTATTATATTAAAATAGACACGCAATACTATTTTTTTTAAGTGTGTTAAGTTATTTATTTATTTTGCTAGATTATTAGAAATAAAAAAATACTGAGGGAGTAAAGTGTAGATTTTAACATAATAGGAGAGAGAAATGCAGTTCAAGCTTCTCTTAGGGGAGGTGCAAATTTTTCTAATATGTTTTGAATAATAGGGGAGGGGAGTGTATATTTTAACTTAAGAGGGGAGAGGAGTGTAATTCAAACATCTTTGAGGGGAGGGGAGTGTAATTTACTCTAAAACTTATACTCCCCCTCCCCCATGAAATGCTTGAATTGCAACTTTCTCTCTTAATAATTAAATATACACTACAATTTAATCTATTTTAACATAAATAAATATTTTTACGATATCTACTAATTTTAAAACACCATTTAAAGAAAACAAATTATTTGTTTTTTAAATGTCAATGATGATTAAATTTAAATATTTTGTTATTAATTTTATAATTTAGAATATAAAATTCATTTTTAAATAATCATATTTGATTGACTCTAGTAATTTTCCACTCATTTTAATTTTATTTTGGGTTATTATGTATTTTTTTTTTAATTTATAATAGAGTTCAAAACTAGATGTAAATGAAATTGTGAATAAAAAATAGAGTAAAATATGAATTTGAATTTTGATTATATTAAAGTGAACCACAATACTATTTTCTTTCGAAGTGTGTTCAATTTTTTTGTTGTTTATAAATTACTAGAATTAAAAAAAATAATAGATTAATTATAGATTTTAACATAAGAAGAGTGAAGAATGTAATTTAAATTTTTTTCAAATATTGAGAATGAAATATTTTTTAATATATTTTATATAAAAAGGGAGAGAGAAATACTATATTTTAACATAAAACAAGATAATAGAGTAATTCAAAAATGTAATCTACTTGTTTGCTATAATACAGATCGGAAGACGTATTAAAAAGATAGGAATGCACGGTGGATAAATTATTGGAATGTTGAAATAATAGTTAGAAAGGGCCCACAGACAAGAAGTGTACGGCAATATTGAGACAACACGCAACTTCCGTAAATTTAGGTTTTAATGTTAAACGTTGATTGATGTCTTCCAACTCATTCTCAATGCTAATCTTCTTGAGCTCCGGCCTCCGTGACCCTGCTTTTCAATTCCCCATTGTCTTTTAATGTGATTGATATATATACAAAATAAATATATCAGTCATTCAATTAATCTAAAATGTTATTTTTGTTTATAATTAGTATGAGACGAAATAATTGGCTTTTCTCTTAGAATAGACGATCTCAATTAAAATTCTCACAATTTTATCAATTGGATTTTCTACAAAAATTGATTATCTTAATCATTAAATATGAGAAATAAAATAATAAGAAAATGAGATATTCAAGTTGATAATCGCAAAAACGAGTATACTATGACTATAATGAATTTAGAATCTCAAAGTAAACAAAAAGTTTTAACTTCAATGCAACTTGGAGTGTTATTATTAGTTATTTGTAGGATTTGATCGTAATCATATAGAAGTGTACCTCCGGTCCCTTATATAAATAAAATTAAAAATAATTTTTGATTCTATTTATAAGAAAAGGATTAACTTTGTCAGTGCATAGAAATTAATTTTTTTTATTAAAGAAATCTCTATCGTTTTAAATACTCCATCCGATCACATTTATAATCAAAAAACAATTTTTTAAATTTATTGAGTGACTAATATATTTGACCAAAATATATAGACCGGGTACATTAAATATTCAATGAACCTAAAAAGTTTTTTTTTTCTTCATTAGATATTTGATTAATGTATTTGCACGCCCTATGCTCTTCATTTTGGAATTAATGTGAACGTAGAAAAATTTAATTTGTGTGTGTGTGGGGGGAGGGAAGGAGATAGAATCAATCAGGAGAAGATGATATGTCATATGTGCAACAAGGCGTGGCCCATGAAGTTATTCATTACTCAGGGCCCATATTAGATATTTCCACTCTGCGTGTTCTTCAATATTTTTATTTTGTTCTCGTTTGAGGTATATAATCTGAACTGAAAAAAATTGTTCAGCCTAGCAATCCATATGAAGTATTTTTTATGGGAGTTTCGTTCTTTTTTCATGATTTTACAGTCAAATTTCGAAGGAAACAAATATTGTTGTTCGAAACTTTTTTTCCCCACAATCGTCTTAAACATGAATACCACGCTTAAGCAATAGGTTATAATGATTAATATAATTTTTAAACCGGCTATCTCTCTAACAAACATGTTCAGTCTTTGTGTTAACACAATTCATACTCCAAACTTATATTTTTCATGATTGTTTGGCACAAGGAGAATGTACAACGATGTTTGGATTTTATAATCCGAAAAACGTAAACTTCAAATTTTATATTCTAAACTCTCCCATCATGCTTCAAAATAGGGTGTATATGGGGTGTTCAAATTATAAAATCTGCTATACTTATTTTTTTGAATTTTAGAATTCGAATTGGTTGAAAAAAAAAACATTTTTCCATAAAAAAAATATAGGGCGAAACCTCATTTTAAATTATATAATCCAAAAATTTTAAGATATTTTTGAATTTTTGGAGGGCGAGTGAGTGGAAAAAGAAAAAGAAGTGGATTGTATGTGTGTAATTTTTTAGTGATACTCAATTTAGTCTTGATATTTTTCTCGTAATCCAAGTTAATTTTCGACAATAAAATACATCAAACTAATCATTGAGATTTTCAAATTGGAAATAAATTGGTCCATTTGCTATAATGAATCTAAAACGTTTTTATACTTAATGCTTCTTGTTTATGTCCATCCCATGGGTGCTTCTTGATTATTTGAGTTCGACTTTGAAAATAAAATCAACAAAGATTCAAGTCAAGTCTTCGTGAATAAAAATATACAAAGGACAGGCATTTGATTAAACAATATTCTTCGAGACCGAACCTTAATTGTAGGTGCTCATCTATATTTATTTTTGGTACATGGTGCTTATCATTTTTATTTATCGTATAAAAATTAGGAGTTGCTTGTTTTTTGATGTAAACGAAATTGGTAAATACCATCTAAAACTCACATGCAGGGTTACGAGGTCAAGATTTAAACACCATCTAATCGTCGTTATTGTCTGTTGAGCTAAGAGATCTTGCTTGTTATGCTTCAAAGAGTGAAAATATAAATTTTGCTACAATTTTATTATTAAATTTTGTGAAGAGAGCAGATACAGAATTTCTATTTCTTTGTATCTAATTATGCTTTCAAAGGCATAAAATATGGAGAAGAAAACATGGAAAGATAATTTAGTGCATAAAAAGAAGAAACAATAGTGATTTGTCTAGTTGCTTTAGAAAGACACGTTGAACGTACATCTTTGTAAGTTGGAGAAGGAAAAACATAACATATTCTCCCTCCTGTCCTTTTTAGAATAAACAAAAGTATTAAATTTTTTGGTTCTTTTTATAAGAAATTTTGATCAATTTTAAAATACATTGGATGTTCAATTTCAATAGTACCCTTAATTATTATGAAAGAGAATATCAAAAGTAAATAAGTTGGCGTAATCAAGACCATTAATATAGGGGCACTAATGGAATAAATATAAATTTATATGAGTATTAAATGCAAATAATTAGTTTCAAAGTGTTTTCTTGGTCTAAGTGATTTATGTATTTTGTTTCTTGTATAAAGGACCGAAAGGAGTATAGACTTATTTTCGTTGCAGTCGTGTGGGATTGAGATTTTCTTCATTTAAGTAAAACTATAAAAATAATAAGATGAAGTTTGTATGAAGAAAAAAAAGATTAAAAGAGAAGTGCTTAAAAGCCAAACTACATGCTCATGCAGTTGAATTCATCTGCAAGCAATCCAAATATGCAGTTGTGCATGTAAGGCTCTTTAAATTTTGGTTTAATTGCAGTTTTAGCCCCCTAATTTTCCCAAAGTTGCGATTTTGACCTCCTATGAAAAAATCTACAAAACAGCCCCCTAAGTTTTGCAACTGTAGCAGTTTTGGCCCCCAAGATAAAAAAATAATAACACGTGGCACCTCACTTAGGGTGCCACGTCAGTGTAGACCGAGTCAATATCAGCCTTGGGGCCAAAACTGCTACAGTTGCAAAACTCAGGGGACTGTTTTATAGTTTTTTTCTTAGGTTAGGGGGCCAAAATCGCAATATTGAAAAAGTTAAGGAGTAAAACTGCAATTAAACCTTAAATTTTCCATGAATATTTTATGTTTGTCTATACCCTATAAATTGCAAATAATTTATATGTTTGATAAATGATTTACATGGAATTGTGGACTATGTAGTTTAATACTAGTATCGCGCATGGAACTCATGTGTCAAATAAATTAGTATAAGCTTAAATTGCATTTTTGGTTCCTTAACTATTTAAATAGTATTGATTTGATCATTTAATTAAAATTCGATTTATTTTAGTCTATTAACTTCTCTCTGTTACACATTTTGGTCATTTCCGTTAGTTTTAATTCAAAAAAATTAGGTTTTCTTCATTTTCTTCTGTAATTTTTTTGGGATTCTTGTTGTTGAAGGTTGATGGAGATGATATGAAGATGAAAAAGAGGAGAAGAAGATGAAGAAAACCTAACATTTTTGAATTAAAACTAACGGAAATTACAAAATGTGTAACAGAGAGAAGTTAAAGGACCAAAATAAATCGAATTTTAATTAAGAGACCAAAGTGATACTACCTAAATAGTTAAGGGACAAAAAATGTAATTTAACCTTGGTATTATTGTTGTTGAATTATGAGCCACGAGTACATATACCTATGAATTTGTAAGTTCTTGGCTAAAATTGGTAGTTAAAACCAAAAGTTTTGTTCAACAGGTAAAATCTGTCATTAAACTATCATCTGTCATTAGACTATCGCAACGGCAAAAATCCGTTGGTATAGAAGTAACATAACTTTAGAAAAATAAAAATAGGAATATCGAAAATGCATTTAAACCAATTTTTATTTCATCTTGATTATGCAAGTCATACACTGGTCAAAATTATACAAATATATATTTCTATACCGAAGCTGCTATCTTTTTAAATTTATACAATACTTTACTTTAAAACACTTGCTAGCCTTCTTTATTAATTTTTTTTTAACAAACATGACAAATATCAGGAGTGTATATAAGAAGGATTTTTCTTTGTTTTTTTTTCCTTCATTTTTTCTATTTAATTGAATTAGGGGTATAAACTTTTTTCTTCTTCTTTTGTTCTTTCTTGCCCTCTTGTTCACATATTGATAGAGAGAGAAGAGGGGCAAAAAAGCATATGGAATAGAGGCCAGACAAAGGGTACATAATGGAGAAGAGAATGTGTGGATGGGGTTGCCTTACAAAGGGATGGGAGGCAAAAATAAAAAGAGAAAAAAAGCAAACAAGGGAGAAAGTGGGGACACATAGGAGAGATATTATAGGGTGTAATCCCCAACTCTACATTATCCTAAGTTTTATTTATTTTTAATCGAATATTTCTGATAAAATTTTTCTTTCTTTTTTTGATAAATTGGCAACTAAAGATTAATCATTTGGGGGGGTTTGTTTTGAAGGCATTAAACCTTGTATCCTATTAAGAGTTTTAGCCTTGTTTGAGGTGTTCTCGAGGAGACTGTTCTTTTCAAAATTCGAATTCATCATGTATTTGTCATCTCTTTAACATATTTAGTGTTTTGGGATGCAATTTATCTATTAAATAAAAATTTCTTTTTTTTTCTTAAAAAAAATCACTTAAACTTCCTAAAACAACGATAAATAATAAAATTCTTTCACAAGAAATTTAAGATGGTTGTACTTGCAAAAAACAAAAAATGTAAGTTGGTGTACTCTCAAATCGATCCATAAATTATTCATTAAAAAATAAGTTGGTTTTTAAACTATGTTACTTACTATCAAATCGATCCTTGAATTATTTATCTTATCTATCAATTTGATCTTTGATACTGTCAAATAAATGCTAAATTATAACACAACGCAAAGAATTTGATTCGATTCCATATCACTTAAGGTTAAACCTTCCGCATCCTTGATATTTTTCTAGTAAATGATTTTTCCTCAAAATTTATATGTTTACATGTTTGGCAGTATTATTTAAGGATCAATTTATTTGACGGTATCAAGGATTAAATCGATAGATAAAATAAATAATTCATGAATCAATTTGATACTGTGTGACATAATTCAGAGACCAACTTTATTTTTAATGAATCATTCAAAGATCAATTTGACAGTGTAACAATTTATGTTGAATTTCATTTTTTAAAAAATTTTGATCAAATTTGTCCTTGTACACGTGGAAGCTGACTTGGAACAAAACGTCGATGTTTAACATGACACCTCGGTATTGTTAACGGTGAAACTTGACAGATGGACTAAATTGATTGACATTTATAAAATTCAAAGACGCATTTGCTATTTTAAAAAATTAAGGGATAAAATTAATTGATGCATACAAATTTGAGGACAAAAATGTTGATTCATTCTCTATTGTTATTGCAATAATTGCAAAGATAAGGATAACATGGAAAACATGATTATGTTTTCATTAAAGCACTTCATTTTATTTAAACAAAGGAAATGTTAACTTGTACCCTTAGATCACATGTTAAGAATTTCAATAATAGAAATTATTTATTGGAAGTTGTGTTAATTTATTGTTAAAAATGTTTAATATTTATTTTTTTCATTAAATTCTTACCATTAATGGAATGAAATTAATGCTTAACATGTGTCCTTAGGGCACATGTTAATATGACCCTTTAAATAAATAAGTAATGAGTCATGTTAACGAGGTTTTTGAAAGAACTAGTTGACGTTTTTATTTTGTAAAAAAAAAAAAAAGTAAATATTTGTTTTTGACAAAAAGTAAATATTTATTTAACCCATAATTAAATAAATAAACTGTCTCACTGATAGGTCTTCTAAGTACATTTTTTTAGAGAAAGACATCTAACTTAAAGAATAAAAAATGTCTTACAAAAAAAAAAAAATCTTTTTAGGAATTTTTTTTTTTAAAATTTCTAATATTCATAGTACACATTTTATCTTTTAACCCTTATATTCATAGGAAAAAGGGGGATTAACAATCTTATATTTGTCGAGATGTAAGTAAAATCTTTTAACAAATTGTTCACAATTTTTGTACACTAAGTTTCAACTTAAATGTCATTATTTTTTCCAAGAATTATTATTTTTTTCAAAATGAATGTCATTATTTCATTAGTTAAATATATTTCACTTTTTGTACCTAAAATAAAAACATATCCTTCATTTTACATTATATTTCACTTTACATTTATCTTGTGAGAAAATAAATCAATTATATTTTTTAATATGTGTAAAAAAATATCAAACAACATCTATTTTAATTTTTTTTCTTCTGAAGTAATCTATTTTAATCTATTTGAATTGACATAATGATATTGGCGTGAGACTTTAAAGTTTACTTTTCTTAAGGTCTTGGGTTTGATTCCTCGTGATGTTAATTTTGGTGGGTTTAATCCATGCAAAATGCTAACAAATGCCGTCAGGGCATTGTTTAGACATTCAAAATTAGTTTGAAAATAGTAATTATGACTTTTATATATGTTTGACTTGTATTTTCAAAACAAACTTTTTCTCTGTGGGTTTCTTAAACAATGTCCTTAGATCATCTCCATTGAGAGAGTTTTAACTATTTAAGACACGATACCTATTAGGTACCTCCAATGGGGAGAATCTTTTTCAGAGTCTCATAAGACTCAGGTCTTACTTAAGACCCCCACTTTTAAGCGGGACCCGCACTATTTTAATATCAAAAAATTGAAATATAATGATATAAAGTTATTGATAGTTGATTAGTGAGTCTCATTTAAGAACTTTGTGTGAGATATGAGTTGGTGTGCTTATTAGGTACTACTATTAGAAAATTATAAATGTGTGATGTGTATTAGACCAATTTAAGAATCAAAAAATGAGTGTCTCCATTGTGGATGCTCTTAGTGCACTTTTTAGCAAGACCCTTGATCTATGAGCATAGCTTTGACTTGGGTGTAAATTTTCATAATTTTTTTAATAAATTATTAAATATATATAAATTCAAAATTGTGCATTTAGATATGCGACATAGTTAACTAGATCCCACAATATAAAACGGAGAGAATATTAAAGACTATTATGACTAATCATTAGATGTTCAAATTCAAGATTAAAACGATCGTGACTTCTCAAATTTGTGAGACAAAAATTAGATAAAGAGACATGGTCTAACATGAGATGATCAGCTCTAATTTCATTCCATGACAACAGGAAGATTAAAATAACAAGGGAGTCAGAAGCATAGATGTTTTGTAGTGATAGTGGATGCCACCTATGTGGAGGGTGTTAATCTTCGTTGATAGTGGAGACTGTGGAGTAGTAATAATAAATGGTGTTTGTTTGTTTACATATTTCTGTTATTGCGTGTTGGAAGGGTACACATATTGAGGTACCTCGAGCCCTTAAAAATAAACAAAGTTGATCAGACCAAACTCATCAATCCAATCCAATTTAGTAAATCTACTGCATTTATTCATTCATTCATTCTCTCTCTCTCTGGGTACAATTACTTCTTCTTTTTCAACGCTTCTTCTGTAACTGTTGGTGTTCGTGCCGTGTTACAACACAACACACTTTCTCACGCGTTTTTCTTGTCCTTTTCTTTTGTGGGGCCTACTGTTTCACTTATCAGACACTCTTCTTTTCTTTCGTTTGCGGCGCGTGTACTCCTTTATTCCCTTCCACCGTCTACTCACCGCCGGCTTAAGTAAGCTGTTTATCATGTTGATTTTAAAATTCATTTGAATCATACAAATTAAACCAATGCAGTTTTGATTGGTTCGTTAGATGAGAATTTTTTTAAACAATATTAAAATCAAGTTAAAATGGTAAAACACAATATTTTTCTTTTCAACAATGTTTTACTCCCTTCGTCTCTCAAAAATAATTGTTTAAAGTTTGTGCACGAAGATTAAAGAAATGATTAATTGTGTTGATTTTGATGGAAAAATTAATATCATTTACTAAAATGTCCTTATTAATTGTAATTAGTGGAGTAGTTAAGTTGGATGAAATTCAATAAATAAAAATATAATAATGGAAAAAAAATAATAAATGAGCATTGATATTCTAAAATGACGATTATTTTGAGAAAAAGAAAAATAAGTAAAAAGACAATTATTGCGAGACATAGGTTAATAACATAGACCAAATTAAAACCGTACCGTAGATAAAAAGTAATTATATTCTATAAAAAATACATAAGACTAAGATTGTATCATACTCTAAAAGTTCAAATAGCATGTAAATACATTTTTGAAATAAAATGAAAAGAAGAAATTCACAAAAAAAAAAAAGTCATTTTATAAAAGTTTTCATTAAGTTTCTATAGGTATTAGTTTAGATGACATATGTATAATGAGTGTTTATTTTATGTTGCGGTTTAGATTGGTTTCTTTGGTAAAATATAAACCACAAACCAAATCAAACCGCACCGTTAAGTAAATAAATGATTTGCATACCTCCAAATCAAATGCGTGTTTTTGCGATTTCGATTAGGTTGATTCAGTTTGTGGTTTTCTTATTAGATTGTTTTGATTTTAAGCACCTCTACTACCGCTGTCTCGATTTCCGATTATTTTTTTGTATATCATCTAGTCTTATTATAACCAGAATTTAGATTTTTTCAATTAATGATGTATATGATATTTATTATAGACCACATACATCATTAAATAAATGAATATAAATTGTAAAATTTTGCTTATAATAGTAACGAGAAAATATATACAAACACGTTTTTTTTTTTTGTGGTGGCCGAAATTTGAATCCTGGACCTTGCATATATTATGCATTGTCCTTACAAACTGAACTAAGCTCACGAAGACAAACAAATATTTCTACACATGACTACAAAGAATAATCTTTAAAGTTAATTAAAACAATAATAATCGTTCTTCCTCCAAAAAAGAAAATGAAAAGAAATGTGAAACTTAGATAATTGGATCTTGTTTGATGGTTATTTATTTGGTTATTAATAGTTTATGTTTTTATAAGGTTTTCTCATGTTTATGTTGCTGATCAATGTAAAAAAAAATTATTAGCAAAAATGTAACGTTTTTAGATTTTATATTAACGTGTTGCAAATATTTTTTGATCAAATTATTTACCGGTTAAAAATTCATATTTTTTATGTACAGAAAAATTCATATTTTTAAAATGAATAATGGAAGTGTCTGAGGTTTGAACTTCAATCCTTATATATACTCCCTTCGTTCCTATTTATAAGAAAATTTTCAAAAAAATTTTGGTCTAATTTATAAGAAAAAGTTGTGACTTTTAAGGTACATTTATTGATTAAAAGACTTTTCTAGCCCTCATTTAATGTTGGTCTTTTCAATATTAGTGGATATATTTAATACTTCACAAATTTTTATGAGGGTATATTTGTACAAACATTCAAAAAATTGTAACAACTAATGATTGTCTTGGTTTTGATAATTTTTGGTTTCTTTTCTTATATAAAGAACCGGAGGGAGCATTATGCAATGTAACTGACTAAAACTCGCGGAAATTAATATGTTGTAAATAAATATATTATGATGATTTATGGAAACTTGATTATACATATTTGTTAATGTATATTTTTTGGATTTAATTAATTGCTAGTGTAAAGATTTTTTTACGTTGTCAATTAATAACAATCGTTAGATCATTAAAAACGTTTTTATTTTTGGTTTCGCCCTTTTCTTTTATAAATAAAAAGTTTTCATTTACTCTTACTTTTAAGGTTTAAATATATTTTTGGTCTTCGCAATTTGATCAGCTCACGAAATTGGTCCTGCCATTTTCAAATTGAACAAATCAGTCCCTATTCTATCATATTTTTTTGCAATTTTAGTCTTAACCCCCATTTTTCCTCCAAACACGCTGATATGACAAAGGAATACCTATGTGGCAGTGCCAACTTGAAAAGTGACATTAACATGTCATTAAAACAACATTTTTTTATTTAAAAAACCAACTTAAACATTTCAGAAATTAAAACAAAATAAAAATTGAAAGAAAAAAAAAAAGAAAAAAAATTGAAAGAAAGATAAAATCCCTAATTCCCAAATATGTGAGTGAAACACTCAAATCCTATTAAATTCCTTCCATCTTTTCCTTCTTCCATCCTCGTTTCTTCATTTCCTTCTCCTTCAGATCTGGTTGTGGAAGCTAGGTTGTGGAATTGAAAACCCTAAAAAAGAGAAGAACAAGGTTTTACGATCGGAGAAGAAAGTAGTGATCATGTTTTCAGGAATGTTCATGCGAAAACCAGACAAGGCTGTGGCTCTGAAGCATCTCAAATCTCATATTGACGAGGAGGAAGATCTGGATTAGTTTTGCAAAAAAGCCAAAAAACGATATGGAAGGGGTGAAACTCCGAAAATGAATCTCAGAAAACAAACCACAGGGATGGAGGTGAGGAACTGGATTCGTGAATCTCAGGCAGCAATTGAAGAAGAATTAGGCAAAGATGAGAGATGGAGGAACCGTGGATGAAGAAGATGTAGTGATTGCATGCTTGGGAATTAGGGAAATTATTGCAATTTTTTAATATTGTAATTTAAGTTTTATTATTTTTTAATTAAATTGTAATTTTAAATAATTATTATTCATGTTTTCAAATAAAAAAATGATTTGATTACATGTTAATGACATTTTGCAAGTTAGCATTGGCACATAGGTGTTTTTGTGTGCGCATCAGTTAAAAATTCGATACATCAGTGTTTTTGGAGGAAAAAATGGATGTTAGGATTAAAATTGCAAAAAACATGATAATATATAGACTTCTTTGTTCGATTTGAAAAGGCAGGACCAATTTCGCGAGCTAGTCAAAATGCGATGACCAAAAGTGTAATTAAGCCTACTTCTAAAGAAAGTTACAGGTATGATTTGTTGAAAGTGTTTAATTGTTTACACCGATTGTGTATCAAAATAAACTCTATTCATGATTTTTTGAGAGAAAAATAAACTCTATCGATATTATTTATAAAAAATAGTTTGGAGTTTGGTTCCTCGATGATGGATATGTTTTTATGAGGTTAGTTAAGTTTATTTTACCAACTAAATAAGTAATGAAATGGTTTCCTTAAAAAATAAAAAAATGTTTTAGTGAGTTTAAGTTAATTAGTAAAAACAGCGTATAATATATGCAAAGTTCAAGTTCAAACTCCAACCACAACAAAAAAAGTAATATTATGGTTCTGATTAAGGCCGTGTCAACAAGGTTATTATTTGCTTTTGTAAATATATTACGATTGGTTTTGGATCCCCTAAGGATTGAATCAAATGTTAGTGGGTTGCGTTAATCATCTCACTATTAAAAAAAATAGTTTTAACGTCCCAAACAAATTGATTTAGTTTGAACATCATATTCTGTCGCACACCTCAGAAAAAAACCATTTCAGTAATCGGTCAATCAAATTCAAAAGTAATAATATTTTCTTTAAAAAAAGAGTTGTGTTATTTGAACATTCATATTTATGACAACTTTTGAGACAATCAAAGTTTTACAAAGAAAATGAGTTATTTGCACAAAAACCAAAATAATAGAGAAAGTAAGTAAAAAGATAATGTGAGTATGAGAGAGAAAGTTGTCACAAAAGTTGTAAAAAATAATTGTTCAAATATCATTTCTCTAAAAAAAAATGTTTAAAAGTAAAATGTATGGTATAAATCATAAAGATTGTTTTTGGTCATTGTTGGGGTGGCATTACATGTGGTTGGGCTGAGGTTGGGCCAGTGGTGTAAGAATAAATTATGAACATAGTCCTCTTATCTAGGGGTGCAATGCATTAAATGTCCATGTACTATTGTATATAGAGTAATTTGTATGTTGTATTAATGAATGTAGAGTGGTCCATCACAATCAAAAGAAAAAGGAAAAACCTTGCTTTCTTGTATATCAAGACTTGTTTATGTAATCTCACTATCATTGCTCAAATTGCAAGAACCCAATGCCACTTCCCCCAGTCAATCACATGACTGTGTTTTCGATAAATAGTTTTTTTGTATGTATACGACAAGTGTAATTATTTTGTGGCTGTTTTGTGTTATGCAATAGTGAAGCATAGCTACTTCATAAGTAAAATTTTCACCCCGCTACTTCTACCAAGTTCATCACAGTAAAATTTTCAGTTTTACCGTGAAAGGTGTCCACCATTCTTTTAGTTTGAGACAACATTTCCCACTACTTCTACCAAGTTCATCACAGTAAAATTTTCATTTTATGACAAGAAGTTAATTAATATTGTTTTTGATGTAGAAAAATCTATTAAGTTGGAGCATTTGGTATTGTTCAACACTTCAACTGATATACACCAACAGTGCATAAAAATCTATTAACTGAACCGGGCCTTATATTTGCTTTACTCTTTTTTTTGGACTAACCCACTGGACTAGGATTACTAAGCCCAAAACTAAAAGACAGAGGGGATTACTTTTACCACCCTATTGCATTATCACTCGCCCTATTTTTTTAAAAAAATACCTGTTGTTCGGAGATATGATTGTATAATACAAACAACTCATAAACAGACAAAGCACTTTAGAGATGTTTGTGTAGTCTCAGCAAAAACTTTCGGATTATAAAATCTGAAACTCCGTAAATCAGTTAGGATTATTGAATCCGAAAAGTTTCAAACACCACAGAAATGACAAATTTGGAGTAAAAGAAAAGGCACGTTTCGGATTTCGCAAGTTGTCATTCGTAGCATTCCCTTCACGTTTGATTTTTCTTTCGATTCCGTTTGCGAAAGTATTTTCTATTTTCATTTCTTAAATTTGTGTTAATTTTACTTGTTAACAATAAGATATAAGACTTTTCAAATGAACAATTGTTTGCGTATTTTGAAAACAACGAAAATGTCAAAGTATTGTTTTCATTATTTCCAAAAATGTATCATCTTTAAGTAATATAATTCATATTTTCTCCATCGTCCATTTTAAGAGTCTCACATCTTCTTATTGGTCGATTATTCATTGTCCATCTCAAGAGTCTCACATATTCTATTAGTCCGTTAATATGAACACATATTTTGTTGTTTCTCAAATCTTAGTGCTTGATTTATTTTAAGTTCTTGATTTTTGTGAAACTTTTTTTTTTTCATTTTAGGTACAGTTAGACAATTTCAAAATGAATTATATTATAACAGTTCTAGTTTTCTAAGGCGTGTGTTCACATATTATACAGTCCAATTCAAATCTCACTACTCATCCATTCCACATATACTTAATTTCTCAAATATTCAACCAACGTCGTCTGAAACAACTACTAATCAAAGAAAGTATGGCCATTCCGAAAGAAAATCAAAATAATCAAAGTAGTCTGATGTAGAGAGAGACTAAGATCCTTAGCAAGTCAAGGCCTAATAATAATAATCATTTTTATGGGACATTGTGGTTATGAGTTTCTTTGTATATCTGGAATTTTGTGAGAAATATTAATTCATGGTGGAAAAGTATACTTTTGCATTGTGAGAAATATTAATCCATGATGGAAAGGTATACTTTTGCATGGGCGACTATGCTTTTTCTTTTCCTTGAAAGATAAAGACGAATTTTTTGGTTGCAATGCTAAAAGACACAATCAAGGGAAAAAAATACAAACACAAACTACTCTCTAGAAAAGAAAGTTTAAACTGCATTCAATTTCATAAGATATAAGAGATCAATTAGAGGCGAGTAATAAATAAGATCATTATCTGAGAAAGTTCTAAACATGGCTAAAAAATCTCACGTTGATTTTTCTCTCTATAAGAGTATAATAGAATTCAATGTTATCAATTAAGTCATTGACGTCTTGAATTAAAACAACATAAGCACGAGACTTGGAAGTGAGGGCTTTGATGAAGTTAATACAAGATAAAGACAAATTTATTAATAAATAAAATATAAATAAATTTTCATAAAAAATAAAATGGAAAATCACTACAAAAATATATAAAACATAAAATTTTAACGGGATGCTCTAAATAATTCTGGTCTAATGATGGACCTCATGGACTGTTATGCTATATTAGGTTTCATTTGCACCGTTGTTATCTTTAGGGGCCAACTCAATGTTTGGAGGTTTAAAATAATTTTCATCGGTCAAATTATATATTTATAGTTAACCTAAAAATTTTAATCCGAAATTTTTTCATGCTTTTTTAAACCTAAAATTTTGAAGCTTAAAACTCTAGTTTGAATCGCTTGACCCTTAGGTTTGTCTTGGATATCAATTAAGAATAATATTATTTTATAGGGATAAAATATTATATTAACCTGATATACAAATTAAACCTTAATGATCCACTTCAAAATCATTGTCTAAAAGTTCCATATAAATAAAGTTGTTAAAGTAAGTCAATGATGCTTGGTTGAGTTGATAAACAATTGACTCATATTATACAAAAATGTTGATTTAACTTGCATTGTTGATATGGAGATCTCTCTAATTATGATATTTAAGTATCTTTATAAGTGTTTTTTGAATCGCAAGACCTACCCTAATCCTGGTAAACCCTAAAATCTAACTCACCTAAACTTTCCATTGTTTAAAAGTACCTTACCCAGGAATTGTGAAATTTGAAAAATACAACTACAACACAAACTTCTCTATAAAAGTTTATAAAAAAAACCCTCAATAAAAAGGTCAATAACTGTCTTATTTCGTTTGCTAAAAAAAAAAAACTTTCTTATTGTATTCATTAGGATACTTATTTTTGCTTCTGATGTCAATTTTTTAAATTCAATATCTTACTTAAAGACCGATTGTTTTCACTGTCTATTAGTATAGGAGATTGAACTGAAGACAAAACAAAGTCGTCCATAGACTAACCAAACATTAAAATTATTAGCACTTAAGAAGTTCAAATATGAGATCTAGAGAAAAACACACTTTTAAATCCGAAGATGTACGTCATCAAAATTCAAACATACCTTTAAGAAATTTCCAATTACGTCATTAAATATAAAATATGCCAAAATTATATACCCAGTTTCATCTTCTACATATCCCATTTTGGTTAATAATTCAAATTTGGTATCGCTGTTAAAACTTATTCAAAAATGGGAATAAAAATAATCATTATGATTGGAAAGAACAATAAAAATTACATATCATGCATTCCTAATTATAACTGGTGTCTAAACCTCTTTATAAGGGTTATCACCTATTAATTATCAAAATTAGAGTGAGAAAAAAACTAAAATCGTTCACTAGACATGAGGATATTAGAGACAAATTTGATACTTCCTTCTCTATATTTTCCTCTCTAATTGAACTTCTTTTAGTGGTGAAACAAGTTGTGAGACTTGTGAGGAATTACTATATCAACGCCTACCTCCATAACTTCGTATTCTAAAGTGAACCTTGTGAATAATTAATTCTATATCACCGAGAGTATCTTTTTACCACCAAAAACACCGAACCAATGTTTTTGCAATGTGTTTGTTGTTGAAATATAGGTAGTTATATTCATTTTAGTTAGTTCGTATATAAGATAGAAGTTGGATTTATTTGTAACCAATTTGTTCACTTGTATCTTTCTCATTGTCTCCAATACAACAATTCTTAAGCTTTTATCTACTTTTCCTCTTTATGTCATGAATCTTAACATTTGTATTCTTATTCGTTTCCAAGTTGTGATTTTTTGAGAGGTCGTTTCCAAGTTACGATGATCATTCTTATTGCATATTATGTCTTTGGTTTTGTTTTTATTTTTAACAGAAAAAGTTCAATTAACTACAAAAATCAGAGATAATAATAATAAATTGGTAATGTGGCTTCTCTAACACTTGGCATCGAAGTGAGAGACACATTTCACATTTTTTCTTCTTCTTAATTTTTGTCGCTACAATTTTTCAGGTATTAATATTTAAGCTAAGTGTGTTTTATGAATAATTAATTATTAACTTCGTTATAAAATATAAGCAAAGTGAGTTAATTTTTTTAATGTATTAGACCAACTTTGAACTAAATACATTAATTTTATTTGACTAACTTTTACTTATATTTTCTAAGAGAGTATATGATATGGCAATTATATTCGCCAAATAAGATGACCTAAATTTAAGTTGTTTGATTTGCTTATTAAAAGAGAAATTGATCAAAATTTCTTCAAAGATATATTTAGCTCTCCGCCAAACTAGAGGATTTGGAGGGGAGATAATATTTCTTTTACATTTTAACTTCATCATGATGTCCTTTTATTTCATGTCATCGTTTTAAATATTACATCTGTAAAAAAAGAAGTAACTTTACATATTTCCTCAATTAAAATTTCTCTCCACCCCTGTCGAACCAAACACAATTTTTCTATAATCTCTCGTCTCTCACCTTTGTATCCCTCGCCTCCTTTAAAAGCGGATTCTTCTCTTCTCTAATCCGTTGAACCAAACAAACCCTAAATCTTAGGTTAGTTAGGAGATGTTAAACAAATATTATTTGCACGAGAACATGCATTGCTGCCCACCTCTGCACGTGCCTCTTAGAAAGTTGTGTATCAAGAGTCTAAGACACTTGTATATAGCTCTAGCTTTGTATTTTGTTTTATAATGTACTTTCTTCGGTCACATTTATAACTAAAAAACAATTTTTTAAGTTCATTGAATAACTAATGTATGTGACCTATATATAGACCAAATGCATTAGTTTTTTTTTTGTTGAACAAACTAAAATGATATATTATAAACAACAATGGATCACCCCGCACAAGATGTGCAAAGGGAGAACCACCCAAGAGTATTTACACTGAAAAGGTGCTAACAAATAAAGGCACCAACCAAAACCGACAAGAGAAAATTACAAGTGGGCATCCATGCAAGGGATTGGGTGTTTCCACTAGTCATGATAACTGTAGTTAAAATTCGCCCGTTTTGCTTTCTGCCATAAAAAAGAATAGAGCTTCGCCTTCTTAAGCATACCAGCAGAAGAATAAACCGCATTTTGAAAGACACAAATATTTCTCTCTTTCCATAACACCCAAGCATAAGCAAACCAAATAATTCTAAGAAATGAATGAGTTACTTGAGGCAGCCCTGCCATGTTTGTAAACTGAAAATAATAATGACGAATGTCACTAGGCATCATTGAAGATATGCCCAACCATTGCCCCACCTGATACCAAAGAGAACTGAAAATATTGCAATCCAGAAACAAATGATTTGTCGTTTCCTGATGACCACAACCTGAGGCACAAACCGCATTTTCTGGTTGAATCACACGCCTGTGCACCAAGGTGTCTTTAGTAGGCAAGCGTTTCTGAAAGAGGCGCCATGCAAACAAGGACACTTTGGAGGAAATCTGCTTGTGCCACACATCTATAACAAGACTCCTGTTCAACGGCTCGCATGTAGTAGTGATAAATGTGTAGGCGCCCTTAACCGTATATCCGCTAGAGGTGTCCAGTAGCCATCTCCAAGTATCATTAACTTCGTCCTGCAAAACAATGTTATGAAGTAGATCTGAGCACTCCCTCACACTCTCCTCCTCCCATGCCAACAAACGGCGTCGCCATACCCACGCCTCTCCCCCTTCCCCCCCACCCTAACCTCCACATCTCTTCCACCGTACACTCCTTAACGACCGTCAAATCGAAAAGGCGGGGGTACCTGACTCTCAAAAGCATTTCCCCCACCCACGTATCATACCAGAACAAAGTATCTCTATCATCACCAATAACCCTCCGAGTGTTATCATCAAACCAAATACATTAGTTGTTTAATAAATCTAAAAAAATATTTTTTTATTAGAAATTTGATTGGAGAGAGTATGTATATAGATGATTGTAACCGATTATAATCCTACGTTGCTACATAATTTTGTTGTTAAAGTTATTTAGAAAGCAAAATTCCCCAAACCTCAAATTTGTTCCTACATATAGTTTTGATTATTTTGTTCCTGAATAGTTTTGATTCTACATAGTTTCATGATGCATATTAAAAGTAAAGTATAATCAAACAAGAAATTGAATGGTGTATGTAATTCAACATGTGTAGTTTGAGTGTGTGATAATTAAGACCGTAGAATAATTTAGGTGCGTACTTGCTGGGTATTCTCTATGAATGTATTAAATTAACACGACCCACCATAGGGGTTGAATCTAGCCAGACTCCTGCAACATGGCTAGGAGTGGGAATGAGCCGGGCTTTACTTAAATAGGCCGAGTTTAGTTGAAAAAACTAAAGCCTAAGCCTAACCTATTAGTATGTCAAAGACTTTATTTTAAGTCTGGTCTGGCCTTTTTAAAAGTCGGGTCTGACCTATTAGCCTGTTTAAAAGTCTAATTTATACTAACAATTTTAAATATAACATTTGACATACTTATAAAAAAGACTAATAAACATATATTTTTTAAAAGGTAAATAAGTCAATAAAATTTTGTAAAGCATATACATTCGTTTCCCCCTACTTTACTAACATATATATTGCACGTATATCCAATAAAATTTTGTAGAGCTAACACATCTATTTTGTAGAGGCTAATATGCATGTACTATAAAATGTATTTTATCGAGGCTAATACGCTGTATTTTATATATATATATATGGCTTAAATATTGCACTCGTCCCTGCAAATATGGCCCGTTTAAGTTTTGGTCCCTGTAAAAAAATAATTTTGTTTTTGGTTTCTGCAAAATTTTTTGTTTCTGAAAATAGTCCCTGAAGGGACTATTTTAAAAAACAAAATTTTTTGCAGGGACCAAAAACAATTTTTTTTTACAGGGACCAAAACTTAAACGGACCATATTTGCAGGGACAAGTGCAATATTTAAGCCTATATATATATATATATATATATAATTACACATATATGGGCCAGCCTGATAGGCCTAGTAGGCTTTTCTATAAGCGTTAGCCTAACCTATTTAAATTAATGAGCATTTTAAAAAACTTGAGCCTAACCTATTTAATAAACGAGTTAGGCCGAGGCAGAAATTAAGTAGGCCAGGTCATAAACCCCTGACGAGCAACTTGCCCTATTCCGACCCCTAAACATGGCCAATAAGGTTTAAATCATAATTGAAAGAAGCACCACATTTAGTTTCTGATAGGCTAAAATAAAATAGAAGAAACTTATGGAAAAAAAATATAAATTAACCTGATGCATGAATGGTAAGCTTCCTGCTGTATATCAGGAGTAATCAATTTTCACTAGTAGAAAAAATAGAATCAAGGAATGGGTCCAATATGGTTAGAATTAAGCGGAATGAGCTAGAGTTCCACAACATAGCAAAGCAAAGTTTAAATTCTAATTGAAAGGTGTACTCACATATATAATGTCTAATATAACTCATGATTATTATTTTTTTTTACAAAAAACATGACCCTTGATTGGTAACCTTTCTTTTGTATATTAAAATATGAATATTCGCAAGTAGAAAAAATAAAATCAACTGATGGGGTTGAAATTTAGCGGAAGGGATTAACTAGACATCCACAACATGACGAGTTAAGATTTGAATTTTAGTTGAGAAAAATGTTCATCTTTAGCATCCGGCAAGTATTGAATATGGTTAATCTAGTGGATGAAATGGAAAAGGAAAAAAAAAGTATTCAAGTACCAAAATTAGATTCAAAA
>Ga0228710_1002363_pt1 | contig 29701 bp, 14 predicted proteins | sample MedpolnodulmetaG_FD_177995 | JGI IMG/M metagenome (GOLD analysis project Ga0228710, IMG submission 177995) | Root nodule microbial communities from Medicago polymorpha collected in Santa Monica, California, United States - pink nodules | ecosystem: Host-associated > Plants > Roots > Nodule...
AATTCATCCAATATGACTTCTTTTGCAGGCACCTTTGGATATGCAGCTCCAGGTCAATTCCTTTTCTTTTATATTAATTAAAGGTTATAATAATTTGTTGTTCATTTTTAGTACTTATATGTAAAATATAATTATTTCACAATTATGTAATCTACATATCATGCTATTTTTACAGAATCCTATTATTCACGTGATAACTCTTTAAATTTCTACAGAACTTGCATACACCTTGGAAGTAAATGAGAAATGTGATGTGTATAGTTTTGGGATATTGACCTTGGAGATACTATTTGGGAAGCACCCTGGAGATGTTGTAACTTCTTTGTGGCAGCAAGCTTCACAAAGTGTTATGGACGTGACACTTGACCCTATGCCATTGATAGATAAATTGGACCAACGTCTCCCTCATCCCACAAATAGAATTGTTCAAGAGGTGGCTTCGATGATAAGAATTGCAGTTGCTTGCTTAACTGAAAGCCCGCGTTCTCGCCCTACCATGGAGCAGGTCTGCAGGCAGTTTGTAATGTCATAATCATCTACTACTTCATTATTTCATATTAGTAAAACTTTTTGTTTGTATTGTAAATCATTTGAACTGGGTTGTATTATCAAATTTTACGATCAGTCAACATGTGATTATAAATTTATAGTTTAAAGTACATTTTCAATATTGCTATAATTTTAAATTTTGTTTTAACTTTTTAAGAAACGTTTATATGCGTATAAAACTGAACCTATTGATATTACATAACTCATATATTGTGTCTCACATCCTTTTTCTAAAAATAAATTCATTTCTAAAAATATTTCTAAATGAGAAGAACCAAATGAGTATATGATTTATGCACAATGAAATGAGAAGAGAGTGTGTTTGGATGAACTCACCCTCTCCAACTCAGGTAACAATGTTCCAACTACTCAGCGTCGGATTCGTCCAGATCCAGGCCTTGTTCTACTGACACGTTTTCTCTTCTGATAATAATCGTAATAAAATAAAATAGCAAATGAAGTTAATGAACCCTAGTTTAGTTCCTGCTCAGGACTTAAAATTCAGTACTAAACCAATTTTCGAACCACTTTTAAAGAAAAAGCATCAGTATTGTGATTTATCATTTAAATTACGAAGAGGGATATGTAGAAGGGATGAATCATGATTCCAAAACTATCTTTATTCAAAAGCAAATGTGTGTGAACTTATTTTAAAGCATATGACTTGGTTGTATTTTTTTTATTTCTTTTTTATTGAGAAGTTTTTGAAACTATCTATCTTATGACATTGTTTCTTGTGCATTCAGTATGAATCAATTTGGATAAAAAAATTGACCCTTACACCAACATTTTAGGTACCAAAGAAGAGATTGTCTTTGCCTGGTGTTTTTGCGTGAAGTGCATGCGGACAAATTGAGTTTTTGATTGAATTGAATTTTAAAAATAATTTGAAGGATATTTATGTTAAGAATTTTTGTGTAGGTTTTTATTAAGAATTTGTTATTGATGCAACAAAAAAAAATAGTAGTATTTTTCTAAAATCGATGAATTAGGCGTATTGTCATGGATCAAAATCCGGGGCGTTATAATTCACTCGTCATGTAAAGATCCTACATAGTCTCGAATCATATCATGTCAATGTGCTTGTTGCTCTTGTTAGTGAATATAGTACCCCACAGATTCTCTGAAGGAGATTAGTCACTACTACGTAGCGGTGAAACTTCGTATCAATATCATAGTAACAAAATAAAAATTATCATTTAATGTGTTATCAAATATTGAAATGATATTATATATGATACACTTATCATATCATATCTCTTAACTTGACCTTCAAACAAACTTTTATCGAGTAAAATCATTGAGACTCACATTAAAAATAAGTCATACATAAAGTGATGGTTCTATATAGATTTCATTCAATAAAAAAAGTCTTGTGAAAAGATAATGTTATTAGTATTTCTTGAAAGAAAAAAAACATAGTCCACTATCCCACCTCAATGACTTGATCCCTCTTTCTAAAATAGCAACCCCAAAAGAAAGCTATTTCAGTCACCATCTCCCGAACTTACCTCTCACACCGTAATCGATCTTACCCCTTACGCTGCTACGCACACGGCATTTGCAGGAAAAGTCGCCATTGTCACATACTATTATGTCTTGACAAATATGCATAAATGCATTGCTTTGCATTTAAATTTTTTAGCAGCAAGACTCACATTAAATATTGAGAAATTATTCTAAATGATGAGATGTTAAATACTCCCTCCGTCTTTATATATAAACACTAATTTGACTAAAAAATTTGTTCTTAAATATATATTTATTTTTAAATTATTAGATTTATTTATTATTTTTTTATAAACATACCCTAATTAATACTTTTAACATGTCTTGAAATATGAAAAGTCAAATTTAATACACATACAATCAAAAGATAATTTAGTAATATTAACACACAAAATTGACACATAAATTGCACTAACAACTTTTCTAAGAAACATGGAAAAAAAAACAAAGGAAGCTTATACACATGGAGGGAGAGATTACTCCTTAAGGATTCTAAAATGAAAAATTATTATTCAAGAAAACCCTTAAAAACTTTGCCATTGTTTTGCTGTAATTTCTTGTATTATTTACTTTTCCAAAATTTTTACAAAAACCCTTAAAAACTGTTTTTTTTGTTTTGACAAATGAACCATTTTTCTTTGTTAAAGTTGATTTGTGTCTCTTTATTGTAGTTTCCCTACCTTAATTTCTTTATTGCAGTTTGTATTCACAATGTTTCTTTTACTTAGAATAATGTAGGAGCCATTCAATGATGGATGAAAATATTCAACATTGCAGACCTTCCAAGATAAATGTCTTTTTTGAGTTGTTTGAAAAATTGGAAGATGTATCTAATTTGAAATTTCTTTTGCAATTCAGCCTTCATATTTACTACTGTTAAGTTAGTTGTTATTTTGTGTAGCTATCATGTAATTATAAGAAGCTGTAATGAATGAAAAAAACTCAGTGTTCATTTCATTGAACTAGCTTGTGAACTACTTGCTATAGCAAAATGCAGACATTTCAAGCACAAATGTCTTTTTTTGAGTTATTTGAAGAATTGAAAGATGTAGTATGCTGTAATGACATAAATCAAAATTGGGGTTGCTTTGAACCACCAAAAGTATGAGATTCAACATAGCATAATTTCTGAGAAACAGTGAATTTGTACAAGAGGTTTTCAATCTATGTGGGGTGTTTAATTTGAGAAAAAATAGACTGGTAGAGGGATCAAGTGGAGAGGACGGTGGGGCCAAAAAGTCTTGTAATTTTGGACAGTAAAAACTATAAAATATAAGGGAAATAATCTGGTATGTTGGATGGCTTTAACAGTCTAGATTTACTTAACTGCGTGGAACTGTGGGATTCTTTTTACAGCAGCAAATCCAAATCCGTGATTGGAGGAGATCCAAACCCAAAAATGAATTGCAGACAATGAATTACTTTAAGTGGTAAATGGTTTAAATCTCTTAAACAAAGTGCATGGATTCATCTCAAGACTCTGACGTATAAAAAAAATTTGGTTTGGAGAGAAGATTCATCTTGTATCATGATGGTGAAAATTTCGTACAAGTAATAATTCAATTTTTATATCAATTATATTGATAAATGTTGGTGATTTTTTGAATTTTTAGATAACAAATTTCTTTTATTTTTTTCATCCTTACTTTTGATGGTGATTTAAGTTTGTTTTAGTAGTTATCTATGGTGAAAATCTTGTGAGTCCAATATAAACGATTGAACTTTTGTATGGTCGTTATTATCTTTTTGATACAATAATTCATATAATCTTTAGACAAAACTATTTAGTTTTACTTAATCAGGCCTTTTATTCCATACATATCAATAATTTTAAAGCAAAATTAAATTTTTCAAAATCACTACACACACCGTAAAGAATGGCTTCCTCCCGCATGGTCTAGTTTTTGTTTATAGGCTAAGCTGCACTTTTCGACCTCTAAGTTTCAAAATGTTACGATTTTTGCTCTCTATTAAAAAAAATACAATTTGGTCCCTTTCGTTCCAAAATTGCTGAGAAGACGCCACGTGTCCCAAAAAAAGGGCCATAATCGCAACTTTTTGAGAAGATAAAGGGTCAAAAGATCATATTTCCCTTATGTTAGGAGGTTAAAAGAGCATATTTCCTTAAATATGGAGGTCACTTTTGTCATTTTTTTCATAAGGGGGAAAAATCGCAACTTTTTAAGAAGATAAACGTTGAATTCAAATGTTTTAAGTTTATGTTCAGATAGTATCCTTAAAGAGATAAATATAAATCTCTTTATAAATTATGACTGAGTCAACCTAAAATTTAGTTGGTATCTTTAAAAGAAGGTAAATGTAAATTCTTTTGAAATTGACCATTGAATCTAAAGTATTCTCTACTTTGGATAGGGGCATTATCCCTCCATCTAAAAATATTTTCATAAACAAAATTGAAAAAGTAATAACGATGAATGTTGTTAGAGTAATTAAAGTTAAGTATATATTTCTTTAATTGAAAGTTAAACTCATTACCTCCCTGTTACTCCAAATCAGTGTCTCTCATGCAAAACACACCGACTGACTTTAATCAGTGGACGACTAACTTTAATTAGGCCGAGTCTTCGATATTACAATAGCTTATTTACGTATTGTTTATATAAATATCACCTACATCTCCAATTATAATGTTTACCATTGTCGTGTCTTCTTTTTCTCTTCTATGTGTTTGTAATTGCCACATCACCTCATGCTGTAACAAAAATCAAAGGCAGTGAAGTTGATGCTCTATTGAAGTGGAAAGCAAGCTTTGACAACCAAAGCAAGACATTAATCTCTTCATGGATTGGTAATAATCCTTGTAGTAGTTGGGAAGGAATCACGTGTGATTATGAATCAAAGTCCGTCAACAAGGTAAATCTCACAAATATTGGACTAAAAGGTACTCTTCAAACTTCAAAGTCTCAATTTCTCATCACTTCCGAAAATACACACCTTAGTTTTAACAAACAACTCCTTCTACGGAGCTGTTCCACACCATATTGGAGTAATGTCTAGTCTGAAAACTCTTAATTTGTCGATTAACAATCTCTTTGGATCAATCCCACCATCCGTAGGTAATTTGATTAATTTGGATACTATTGACGTTTCACAAAATAATCTCTCTGAATCAATTCCTTTCACTATCGGAAATTTAACGAAACTACGTGAATTGAATTTTTATTCAAATGCACTCACCGGACATATTCCACCTTCCATAGAAAACTTGATCAATTTGGATACTATTTACCTTAATGATAATGAACTCTCTGGACCAATTCCTTTCACTATTGGAAATATGACAAAACTTCGTACATTATCTCTTTTCTCAAATTCTCTCACCGGACAAATTTCACCTTCCATAGGGAACTTGATCAATTTGGATATTATTTACCTTTCAAGAAATCATCTCTCTGGACGACCAATTCCTTCCACCATCGGAAATTTAACAAAATTGAGTGAATTAACTCTTTTCTTAAATGCTCTCACTGGACAAATTCCACCTTCCATAGGTAACTTGATCAATTTGGATACTATTTACCTTTCAAGAAATCATCTCTCTGGACAAATTCCTTCCACCATCGGAAATTTAACAAAATTGAGTAAATTAACTCTTTACTTAAATGCTCTCACCAGACAAATTCCACCTTCCATAGGTAACTTGATCAATTTGGATACTATTCATCTTGCACAAAATAATCTCTCTGGACTAATTCCTTTCACTATTGGAAATATGACCAAACTTGGTGCATTATCTTTTTACTCAAATGCTTTCACCGGACAAATTCCACCTTCCATATGTAACTTGATCAATTTGGATATTATTGACCTTGCAAAAAATAATATCTCTGGACCAATTGTTTTCGCTAAAGGAAATTTAACAAAACTCAGTACAATATATTTTTTCTCAAATGCTTTTACTGGACAAATTCCACCTTCCATAGGTAACTTGATCAATTTGGATACTTTTGTCCTTTCAAGAAATAATCTCTCTGGACAAATTCCATCTTCCATATGTAACTTGATCAATTTGGATACTCTTGACCTTGCAGAAAATAATCTCTCTGGACCAATTCCTTCAATTATTGGAAATATGACAAAACTAAGTACACTGTCTCTTTTCTCATATTCTTTCACTGACAATATTCCAACAGAAATAAATAGGCTTACCGATTTGAAAGAACTCCATTTATATAATAATAATTTTGTTGGTCATTTACCTCACAATATTTGTGTCAGTGGGAAGTTGGAAAAATTCACTGCTGCACTTAACCAGTTCACAGGCCTAGTTCCAGAGAGTTTGAAGAATTGCTCAAGCCTTGAGAGAGTGAGGCTTGAACAAAACCAACTGACTGGAAATATAACAGATAGTTTTGGTGTGTATCCAAACTTGGACTACATGGACTTGAGTGATAATAATTTTTATGATCATCTTTCTCCAAATTGGGGAAAGTGCAAGAATCTCACTAGCGTTAAAATCTCCAGCAATAATTTGACGGGAAGCATACCACCGGAACTAGGTAGAGCAACAAATATACATGAACTTAACTTGTCTTCAAACCGTCTTACGGGGAAAAATTCCAAAGGAGCTAGAAAACTTATCTTTGTTGATCAAACTCTCGCTAAGTAACAATCATCTTTCTGGAGAAGTTCCTGAACAAATTGCATCATTGCACGAACTAATTTCATTGGAGCTTGCAGCAAATAATTTAAGTGGTTGCATCCCTAAAAAACTTGGTATGTTGTCTAGGTTATTGCAATTGAATTTGAGCCAAAAGAAGTTTGAGGGGAACATTCCTGTTGAGTTTGCCCAATTGAATGTTATTGAAAATCTTGATCTTAGTGGGAATTCTATGAATGGAACCATACCATCAAAGCTTGGCCAGTTAAATCACTTAGAAACATTGAATCTCTCACATAACAATCTCTCTGGTACCATTCCCTTAAGCTTTGTTGATATGTTAAGCTTGACAACTGTTGATATATCTTACAACCAGTTGGAGGGTCCAACTCCAAACATTACAGCTTTCCAAAGAGCTCCAATTGAAGCATTGACAAATAACAAAGGCTTGTGTGGTAATGTCTCTGGCTTAGAGCCTTGCTCAACATCTGGTGGCAACTTTAATAATCATAAGACTAACAAAATTTTGATGCTAGTTTTATCCCTCACTCTAGGCCCGTTACTGTTAGCATTATTTGTTTATGGGATCTCATACCTTTTTTTGTCAAACTTCAAGCACAAAAGAATACAAGCCTGAGCAAGAATTTCAAATTGAAAATCTATTTGAAATATGGAGCTTTGATGGCAAAATGATGTACGAGAACATAATCGAAGCCACTGAAGATTTTGACGACAAGCATCTCATTGGGGTTGGAGGACATGGAAGTGTTTACAAAGCAGAGCTTCCTACAGGTCAAGTTGTTGCTGTAAAGAAACTTCACTCATTAGAAAATGAAGAAACGCCTAATGTGAAAGCTTTCACAAATGAGATCCATGCTTTGACCGAAATTCGACATCGCAACATTGTGAAGTTATACGGGTTTTGTTCACATCGACTACACTCATTTTTGGTTTATGAATTCTTGGAGAAGGGTAGCATGGACAACATTTTGAAGGACAATGAACAAGCTGGCGAAATTGATTGGAATAAGAGGTTGAATATCATTAAAGATATAGCTAATGCTTTATGCTATCTGCATCATGATTGCTCCCCTCCTGTTGTTCATCGAGATATATCCAGCAAGAATGTTATTTTGGATTTGGAATATATAGCTCATGTTTCAGACTTTGGAACATCCAAGTTTCTTAATCCCAATTCATCCAATATGACTTCTTTTGCAGGCACCTATGGATATGCTGCTCCAGGTCAATTCCTTTTTTTTTTTGTTTATATTAATTAAGGTTATAATATTTTGTAGTTTACGTTTAGTAGTTACATGTAAAATGTAATTATTTCACAATTATCTAATCTACATTTCATGTTTTGTTTAAGGAATCCTATTTTTCACATGATAAATATTTTTAAATTTCTACAGAACTTGCATATACAATGGAAGTAAATGAGAAATGTGATGTTTATAGTTTTGGGGTATTAACCTTGGAAATACTTTTCGGAAAGCACCCTGGAGATATTGTAACTTATTTGTGGCAACAACCTTCACAAAGTGTTACGGACCAGAGACTTGATACTATGACATTGATAGATAAGTTAGACCAACGTCTGCCTCATCCCACAAATACCAGTGTTTAAGAGGTAGCATCGGTGATAAGGATTGCAGTTGCTTGCTTAACTGAAAGCTCGCGTTCTCGCCCTATACCATGGAGCAGGTCTGCAGGCAGTTTGTAATGTCATAATTCTCTTCATATGCATAGTGTCTCATATATATAGCCTGAATGTTGTTTTCACCAAATATGCTTCGATACTACATCATTGTATCCTATTTGTAAAATTCTTAGTTTGTATTGTAAATCATTTGAACTTGGGTTGCATTGTCAAATTTTATGCTTAGTCAACATGTGATTATAAATTTATTTATAGTTTAAAGTACACTTTCAATATTGCTATAATTTTAAAACTTATTTCAACATTTTTATGAAACCAATTTATATGCGTATAAAAGTGAACCTATTGATAATATATAACTTTTTCTTGAGTCGAACCCAATATATATTGTGTCTCACAAGAGAAGTAAAAAATGCAATACAAATTGTCTGTGAAGTTTACCTTAAAAAATGTTTAATAAAAAATGGAATGTACTTCAGCTAAATGATTTGGCAACTATGAGGTACGTGAATCTCCTCAAGTAGATAAGTTAGTCCTTGAACACATCCAATCATAAGAATTGCAGTATTCCAATTCCTGAATTGCTGCAGACAAGTCCAGTAGACTAAGTGTGAGTGGCAATTAAACATATATTGGTGAAATCACCAAGTGAAATCACCAAGTGATTATGTTCTTAGGTATGTTCAATGGAATAAACCATTTGCTATCAGCAGATTCCCATGAAACAATAACATTTCCAGATAAAATTTGTTAAGACAGGAATCACATTGAGATAGACAGATTAATAATATCTCTAGAGAAAAAATAAACAAAAGGTCGACGGTATCAATAAGTGATCAGCAGGAATGCAAAAACTGAAACTCAAGGCAGTAGAAACAGACATTTTTTCAGCAAACAGAACCATAACAATGGATTGGAGCTTAAAACCCATCAAAGAAATATTTATCATGGTTGGTGAATCTAATAATAAGGATTTATAAGCTCACAAATCAAAGCATTAAAAAAATTTAGAAAATTGTCTGCCTCCACAAACCAGAGAAAACAGGAAAATAGCTTCAACAGGCAAAGTATCTGGTACCTTCTCTAGCCGAAAGTGTATGCATCGAATGAAGTTACTGATTTACCTTATGGAAGAGCTATCACTACAGCATGGTACTCTGTACTGATTTATGTATAGTATATTTCAGATTGTTACACAACAAACATGATGGTGTACATGGTTTGATTCATAGCCTTTAGTTTTAATTTGACATTTGTATTTTTAGGCATGTTTTATATCCAACCACAATCATGATTTATTACAAGGAAGATTCACAAAAGCAGAGTCTCATGGGATGGTAATTGCACTTACGGCGTTTGGCCTAGCAATTTCGACATTTTTGCCAATTGAATTATGAGTTGTGGATTATATAATGAATGGTTTTAATAGAATAATGAAAGATAAGATAAGTAGATATTTTAATCATAAATGTTTTAGATTTTTTTTCCTTTTTTTGCGGCTCAGTTAAACTCGTTACCTCCCCCTATTACTCCAACCTCATGTTTCTGATCAAAACCACCATAACAAGTCTAAGTCTTCACCTTAAAGACAAAAGTGGAAGACTTTAATGAGACTGAGTCTTCCCATCATAATGCATTATAAATATCACCTACATCTCCCATCATAATGCATTCATCATAATATAAGTGTCTAGTTCAATTATATATATTTCTGTGATTGCCAATAATTTCATTATGTTGAAATTTCCAAAATGCTTCAAACAATGAAGCTCTTACCAATGTCGAGTCTTATTTTGTTCTTCTATGTTTTTGTAATTGCCACATCACCTCATGCTGCAACAAAAGACCAAGGTAGCGAGGCTGATGCTCTGTTGAAGTGGAAATCAAGCCTTGACAACCATAGCAAGGCATTGCTCTCTTCATGGATTGGTAATAATCCCTGTGGTTGGGAAGGAATCACGTGTGATTATAAATCAAAATCCATCAACAAGGTAAATCTCACCAATATTGGACTAAAAGGTACGCTTCAGAGTCTCAATCTCTCATCACTTTCAAAAATCCACACCATAGTTCTAAAAAACAACTTTTTGTATGGAGTTGTTCCACACCATATTGGAGAGATGTCTAGTCTAAAAACTCTTGATTTCTCGGTTAACAATCTCTCTGAGTCAATCCCACCATCCATAGGTAATTTGACTAATTTGAATACTATTGACCTTTCACAAAATAATTTCTCTGGACCAATTCCTTTCACTATTGGAAGTATGACAAAACTCAGTACATTATCTCTTTTCTCAAATTCTCTCACCGGACAAATTCCACCTTCCATAGGTAACTTGATCAATTTGGATACTATTAGTATTTACCTTAATGATAATAAACTCTCTAGACCAATTCCTTCAACTATCAGAAATTTGACAATACTCAATACACTATATCTTTACTTAAATGCTCTCACTGGACAAATTCCACCTTCCATAGGTAATTTGATAAATTTGGATACTATTTGGCTTTCACAAAATAATCTCTCTGGACCAATTCCTTTCACTATTGGAACTATGACAAAACTCAGTACATTATCTCTTTACTCAAATTCTCTCACTGGACAAATTCCACCTTCCATAGGTAACTTGATCAATTTGGATACTACTTACCTTGATGATAATAAACTCTCTGGACCAAATCCTTCGACTATCAGAAATTTGACAAAACTTAATACACTATATCTTTACTTAAATGCTCTCACTGGACAAATTCCACCTTCCATAGGTAATTTGATAAATTTGGATACTATTTACCTTACGCTAAACAATCTCTCTAGACCAATTCCTTCCACTATCGGAAATTTGACAAAACTCAGTGCATTAGATCTTTAATCAAATTCTCTCACTGAGAATATTCCAACAGAAATGAATAGGCTTACCGATTTGGAAGTACTACATTTATCTGATAATAATTTTGTTGGTCATTTACCTCACAATATTTGTGTCGGTGGGAAGTTAAAAACATTCACTGCTGCACTTAACCAGTTCACAGGCCTAGTTCCAGAGAGTTTGAAGAATTGCTCAAGCCTTAAGAGACTGAGGCTTGATCAAAACCAACTTACTGGAAATATAACAGAGAGTATTGGTGTGTATCCAAACTTGGACTACATGGACTTGAGTGATAATAATTTTTATGGTCATCTTTCTCCAAATTGGGGAAAGTGCAAGAATCTCACAGGCCTAAAAATCTCCGGTAATAATTTAACAGGAAGAATACCACCAGAACTAGGCAGGGCAACAAATTTACAGGAGCTTAACTTGTCTTCAAACCATCTAATGGGAAAAATTCCAAAGGAGCTAAAATACTTATCTATGTTGTTCAAACTCTCGTTAAGTAACAATCATCTTTCTGGAGAAGTTCCTGTACAAATTGCATCATTGCATCAACTAACTGCATTGGAGCTTGCAACAAATAATTTAAGTGGCTTCATCCCCGAAAAACTTGGTATGTTGTCTAGGTTATTGAAGTTAAATTTGAGCCAAAATAAGTTTGAGGGGAACATTCCTGTTGAGTTTGGCCAATTGAATGTTATTGAAAATCTTGATCTTAGTGGGAATTTTATGAACGGAACCATACCAGCAATGCTTGGCCAGTTAAATCGGTTAGAAACATTGAATCTCTCACATAACAATCTCTCTGGTACCATTCCCTCAAGCTTTGTTGATATGTTAAGCTTGACAACTGTTGATATATCTTACAACCAGTTGGAGGGTCCGATTCCAAGCATTACAGCTTTCAAAAGAGCTCCAAGTGAAGCACTGAGAAATAACAAAGGCTTGTGTGGTAATATCTCTGGTCTACAGCCTTGCTCAACATCTGGTGGCAACTTTCATAATCATAAGACTAATAAAATTTTGGTGCTAGTTCTACCCCTCACTCTAGGTCCTCTTTTGTTAACATTAATTGTTTATGGGATATCATACATTTTTTGTCAAACTTCAAGCACAAAAGAACACAAGCCTGCACAAGAATTTCAAATTGAAAATCTATTTGAAATATGGAGCTTTGATGGCAAAATGGTGTATGAGAACATTATCGAAGCCACTGAAGATTTTGACAACAAGCATCTCATTGGGGTTGGAGGACATGGAAGTGTTTACAAAGCAGAGTTGCCTACAGGTCAAGTTGTAGCTGTGAAGAAACTTCATTCATTACAAAATGAAGAAATGTCGAATCTTAAAGCTTTCACAAATGAGATCCATGCTTTGACAGAAATTCGACATCGCAACATTGTGAAGTTATATGGGTTTTGTTCACATCGACTACACTTATTTTTGGTTTACGAATTCTTGGAGAAGGGTAGCATGGACAACATTTTGAAGGACAATGAACAAGCTGGTGGATTTGATTGGAATAGGAGGGTGAATGTCATTAAAGATATAGTTAATGCTTTATGCTATCTACATCATGATTGTTCCCCTCCTATTGTTCATCGAGATATATCAAGCAAGAATGTTATTTTGGATTTGGAATGTGTAGCTCATGTCTCAGACTTTGGAACATCTAAGTTTCTAAATCCCGATTCATCCAATATGACTTCTTTTGCAGGCACCTTTGGATATGCTGCTCCAGGTAAATTCCTTTTTTTATGTTAATTAAGGTTATAATATTTTGTAGTTTATCTTTTTACTTACATGTAAAATGTAATTATTTCACATTTGTCTAATCTACATTTCATGTTTTGTTTAGGGAATCCTATTTTTCACATAATAACTCTTTAAATTTCTACAGAACTTGCACACACAATGGAAGTAAATGAGAAATGTGATGTGTATAGTTTTGGGGTATTAACCTTGGAAATACTTTTTGGAAAGCACCCGGGAGATATTGTAACTTATTTGTGGCAACAACCTTCGCAAAGTGGTACGGACCTGACATTTGATACTATGCCATTGATAGATAAGTTAGACCAACATCTCCCTCATCCTACAAACACCATTGTTCAAGAGGTGGCATCAATGATAAGGATTGCAGAAGCTTGCTTAACTGAAAGTCCGCGTTCTCGCCCTACAATGAAGCAAGTCTGCAAGCAGCTTGTAATGTCATAATCACCTTCAAAGGGTTTATTACACACACACAGACACACACACACACACACATATGCCTAAATTTTAATCTTTTTTAGAGGATATAGCCTAAATGTTGTTTTCACCGAAATATATATGTTTTGATACTACTTTATTGTTTCATATTTGTAAAACTTTTTGTCTGTATTGTAAATCATTTGAACTTGTCTTGCATTATCAAATTTTATGCTCAGTCAACATGTGATTATAAATTTATAGTTTAAAGTACACTTTAAATGGAAAATCTACATTATAAGGTTGGAAATAATGCAACAACCCATGAACAACGGCAGAAATAAGTATATATTTAGACAACATGTATAAGGTTGTGCAGCGAGATCCAAGCAAGCATTATGCTCTGTGATGTTTATATATAGAGGTCAAAGGCAGAACGAACAGATTCAGTCACAAATTATTGCTGATCATTCAGATACATCTCTTCAGAAACGATACTTTGTTGATGCAGCAGTTTTGCATTAACTAAGGATTTGCATTCTTTAAAAATGCAGGTATAATTGTGATCACGATTATCAAAGTGAGATTCAAATAGTTAATCAAAAAATCTATATTCCAAATTATAAATAAAATCTCAAAATGAATTACAAGGTACATAATAAAAAAAATATGACATTTTGAAGTTTAAACAGGTGATATACAAAAAAAAAAAAAAAAAAAAAAAAAAAAAAAAAAAAAAAAAAAAAAAAAAAAAAAAAAAAAAAAAAAAAAAAAAAAAAAAAAAAAACAAAAAAAAAAAAAAAAAAAAAAAAAATCAAAAAAAAAAAAAAAAAAAAAAAAAAAAAAAAAAAAAAAAAAAAAAAAAAAAAAAAAAAAAAAAAAAAAAAAAAAAAAAAAAAAAAACAAAAAAAAAAAAAAAAAAAAAAAAAAAAAAAAAAAAAAAAAAAAAAAAAAAAAAAAAAAAAAAAAAAAAAAAAAAAAAAAAAAAAGCATGAGTTGATAATATCATAAAAAAATTTAAAAATAATGCAAGATTCAAGTCATCAATCCAATGAACAAAAAAAAAAGTGACTGACCACAGAGGTCAAGTGTCCACCAAAAATAATATATATATCTATCACAAGAAATAGAGATTCATGTTGCAGGGCATCAGAAAGAATTGAGATCCATGTTATAATTCAAGTCTAAATATAAACATAACAATTTGTATAGATGAGATTCATTTTTGTTTCGAATTGAGATACAACTAGCCTGTACCGTAAAACTCTGATAACCAAGTTTTGTGATGCTTATTGGTTTGATGGCAGATGATCTAGCAGTAGTACATGTGGTAGAACAAGATGAGAGGTGAGTATTAATAACTACTAACAGCTTCGAGTTGATAAGAAGGCACCATAAGAGGCTGCAAATTCTTTTGTTGATCACACTCCATTGTGCTACCCTAGCTGGTATTGATGATAGTCGCTTTATACTAAACTGTTAATAAAATATAAATTAATTGTCAAAATGCTTTCAAATGTTCTCAATCCAATTATACAAAATATATATAATGATGACAGAACCTCTTATTGACAAGTGCAGGTTGTAGAACAAGATAAGAGGTGAGTATTTATAACTACTACATTGTGGGTAACATCTTTGAGTTCAAAAAAAGGGACCATAAGTGAATGCAAATTCTTTTGTTGATGACACTCCACTGAGGTAGCCTAGTATTGATAATAGTCTCTTTATAATAAACTTCTTTTAAAATGTAAATAAATAATCAAAAATCCAACCAAATGTTCTCAATCCAATCATAACGCAGCTGTAAATATGTGATGTGTAGTAAAAGAAGATAAATACCTCTCCCATTGCAAAAATGTTGTAAACTAAATCAAATGATCTGATCCATTTTCACCAGTACCCTTTGCACGAGCAAGATCCATTTTTGAAATGATGGAAGCGACTCGAGTCTCTTAATATGATCTCATGTTCAACAATCATGGATATATAGGTTATGGCACTATGGCAATCCCCACAGATGCGTAAATTCTTAGTGATTCGAATAGGTGCACCTGGGGGTAGTGTTAGGATGGCATAGGCAAGAGCCAACTTCTCACTGTGTTCTAAAAGCTGGTCACCCTTTTCTTCATCATCCACATCATGAAGAGCAAAGTTTGTCTGTGGAATATACCCAATGGCCTTAATGCGTTGAATCAAATCTGCCAGTGTTTCATATATCTTCTGAGATTGTGAGTGAATTCTGTCTCCCACATAAAACGTTTCCATACCTTTCCTTCCTTGGACCCAGCTCCAACCAGGTCTTTTCTTGATTCCAGTACGTTTCATCAAATATCTAATCCTCGCCACATCTTTCCAGCGTCTGGCATTAGCATATATATTTGAAAGCAATGTATATGTACCATCATTGTCGGCCTTCAATTCTAACAGTTTTTTCGCCACGAATTCTGCAAGTTCTACATTTGAGTGTGTCCTACAAGCACTAAGCAAGGCAATCCACACAACTGGTGTTGGTTCCATTGGCATATCATTAATGAGTCTCGTAGCTTCACCTAGACGACCGGCTCGACCCAAAAGATCAACCATACAAGCATAATGCTCTACTCCAGGATCAACTCCAAAATCCTTGCTCATTCTATAAAACAAATCGATTCCACGATCCACCATTCCCGAATGACTACAAGCATAAAGCACAACAAGAAAGGTTATGCCATCAGGCACTAGAGCTGCTTTCCTCATCTCATCAAAAACTCGAAAAGCATCTTCGCTGCGTCCATGCATGCCATACCCAGTGAGTAGCGAGGTCCACGAGACAGCATTTCTCTTGGACATGCTGTCGAAAACTACTTGGGCAGTATCTACATCACCGGATTTGGAATACATGTCTATGAGACAATTAGCCACAAACAGAACATCTGAATCGATACGACTTCTACGCAACACATAAGCATGAATTTGCTTACCAAACTTCAATGCTGCCAGACGAGCACAAGCCATGAGCACACAGGATATAGTAAAATCATTAGGAACTATACAGTTATCAATTTTAAACATTTCAGAGAAAAGTTGCAGGGCATGATTTGCATCACCATGTTGAGCATACCCTCCGATCATCACAGTCCAAGTCACCACATCTCTATCTTTGCGACATATTTTATCAAACATAGCACGAGCCACTTCTAAACTCTTGCATTTAGCATACAAATCAATTAGAGCATTAATCACTGCCAAATCATCATTATCATCATTATGCTCCCCCTTGAGAATAAATTTAATTGCATAACAATGAGTTTCTTTTCCATGAAGCAAAGCTCCAACCGACGCACAACCAGAAAGCAACGACATGAGAGTAACCACATTAGGATGACAACCACATCCACACATTTCCCTAAACACATTCATCGCTTCACAACCAAACCCTCTTTGAGCATACCCAGAAATAACGGAACTCCAAGTAACAACATCCATCTCAATTTTCTCTTCCCTCATTTTCCCAAACAAAGAAAGCGCATCCTCAAATCTGCCATTTTGAGAATACCCGGTAACCATAGCATTCCAAGTAACAACGTCCTTAAACCTCATCCTCTCAAAAACCTTATTAGCGTCTTCCATTTTCCCGCATTTTGCATACATATCAACCAAAGCATTCCCAACAAAAACATCCTCAACCAACCCAGTTCTAACACAAAAACCATGAACTTGTCTCCCACATAACCCCAAACCAAGAAAACCACAAACAGGAAGTATATTAACAACACCAACAGTATCCGGCAAAATCCCATACCCCACCGTCATTTCTCTAAAAAGCAAAACCGCAGCATTCGGAACAAAACAATGTGAATAAACAGAAACAATCGAATTCCACGACACCGAATCACAAATCCCTCTTTGACACAATTCATCAAACAGCTTACGCGCATAACCAATCACCTTACATTTCCCATACAAAGACACAACAGCATTACAAACAAACACATTAGAATCAAAACCCAATCGAATAACACAACCATGAATCGAAGCACCAAGTTCAAAATTCGAAATTTCTCCGCACGCTTTGAAAACAAAAGGGAATGTGTAATGATCAGGTGTCCAGTTAAGTGTTTTCATACGACGAAAAAGGCGTAAAGCGGTATTCGGGGAATTAAAATGAAGTGCGTGTCGTATAAGTTGGTTCCACCAGTAAACGGAAGAGTGAGACGGTGTAACGTTTTTTTCTAAAAGTAAAATAGCGTTTTTGGTTGAATTTGTGGAAATGTACGTGTAAATGAGGTTGGTTACGTTTGAGTAATTGTTTAAAAGATGACCGTGTATAATGTATTGTTGATGAAGTAGTTTTGCTTGGATTAATGTTTTGCATTGTTGTTTTGGTGTTGTAGAAGAATGATATAAGAGGAGATTATGGGTGTTGATTAGTAGTGGTGGTTTTGTGTTGAATGGAGGGAAGCGTAAGAGCATGCTAAATTTTAAATGATGATTATACAAAGAAGCATTCAAGAAATGAGTATTCAACTACATAAAGCACGAAGGGATGTGGTGGTTCATCATGGTTCATCAACTTGAAAATTGCTTTTCTGAAGACGTCCTAATAACATATGGAAATTCCTAAAAAGCCCCCAGCAGTAATTAACTAACGTTTTACAAACTGGCCGTGGTTAATTGTCGTTGAGGTCGGCGGTAGTTAACTGCCGCTACGGTCGTTCTAGGATTCAATCTCTTTTTTCATCATTCAACCTCTTTTTCATCATTCAACATCTTTTTTCATTAGTTAACCTCCTTTTCCATCATTCAACATCTTTTTCCTTCGTTCATTCAACCTCTTTTTTCATCATTCAACCTATTTTTCAACATTTTTCCCTATAAAAACCCTCCCAACTTTCACCATTTCCTCACATTCTCTTCTCCTTACTCTCATTCTTCCTCTTTCTTCTACAAAATGTTGGTTTTACATCATTCGCCTTTCATTGAAAGAGGCCTCTTTGAAAATTTGAAAATTTCAAGAGGTTTCTTTGAATTGGTTTTACTCCAAGATTTAGGGTTTTGGGTTTATGGTTTGTGGGTTTTTTTCTTTGTTTTAATCCAATCGGTAGTTAAATGTATTATCAAACAACAAGAGTGCAAAGGTGAGGAGAGGAAAAATTTTGGGTCAACTTGGTGTTGTCTTGTACAGGTATCTTAGAGAAGCGTATCCGGAAGTTCTAGGTTCAATTTTGGATGCACTCAAGTCAATTGTTAATGTTATTGGTATGACGAAGATGACTCCACCTATTACGGAATAAATGTACGACGTAGATGTTATTGTTAATGTTATTGGTATGACAAAGCAGATTTAGTTCTACCCCATTGTAAATGTATTATTATATTAATAAAATGAGATTTTATATCTATTACTTGTGTTCCTTTATTTTTGTTTTTATTTGCATATTTTAAGATTGTATATGAAATAAATAAATTCGAATAAAAATTGTGAATTAAAAAATAAATAAATTTGAAAAAGACTAATTAAACTTGGCGTGAATTCGAATAAAAATTGCGTAAATTCAAAAAACACTAATTAAACTCAGCGTGAATTCAAATAAAAATTGCGTATTAAATAAATTCGAAAAAGACTAATTAAACTCAACGTGAATTCGAATAAAAATTGCGTATTAAATAAATTCGAATAAAAGTTACATTATGTTACATAAAGTTCCTAAATATGTTCTATCATTACATTACATTACATTACATTCGGGAATGTACCTTCCAACTACAACAATTGTCTTACCTTTGAATGGGGTAAATTCAAACTTACTAAACAGCAGGACTCAAACATTCATCCCGCATTTCTATTGTTCCATTCAAAAGATTAAATTTTTGTTGGGCTTGGTTTAAATAATGGTATTCAAGTGTCAAAAGAATGAGGTGCATTCCTTGACACTTCAATACCTTCATTTAAACCAATCTAACAAGAATTTAATCTTTTGAATGGAACAATAAGAATGTCGGGCGAATGTTTCGGAACTGCCGTTTAACAAGTTTGAATTACCTCATTCAAAGGAAGACAATTGTTGTAGTTGGAAGGTGCATTCCCTACCTAATGACGATCTTCTGGTGGAATTACACTTTTGATGATATCTTTAGTTGATCTCATCAACGTTACACGCATATCGATCCACTAGGACATGTTGTGCTCCCAAAAATGTTCTTCACGTTTTCGTCGTTCGTTAATTCCACCTAAGTGAATGATATTTTCCCCTCGTCGAGCGTTGGACGTTTATACCAAACGTATTTCACCCTTCTTGTGTCTATGGGGTTGACTCCTTAGTTGAATTCATTTAGTTGATCCTTGAGACCTCTTAACGTTACACCAAGCCGAACCTTCAACCTCTGAAGTTCTCCTCCGTTGAATTGCGTATGAACGTCGATCCACCCGGCCATTGTTTCAAATCTACACAATAAAAAATTAAAAACAATCAAAGAAAAACTCATTACTTAGAGTGTAAATTATACATAAACCCTAAAAATCATAAAAATAACCCTAAAAAATTTATAAAATTCGAAAAAAAAATTATAAATTTAAGCAATATAACTCCATTATAACAAGTATTCATAATATTTGTTAATAGCATTTCAGATCTACAACATAACTCTATTAAAAAAAATAAATCAAAAACTAAAAAATAAACTACAACTAAAATTATAAACATATGTACTAACTAAAAATCATGACAATAGTCTAAGTGATTGCTTACTTGTGATTTAGTGAAAAAAAATTTGGATGATTTGGTAGATTTTTTTTAGAGAGAGTGAGAAAGAAAATTGAAATTTTGAGAGAGTCAGTGATGAAAGAGTGGCTAGATTCTGGCTACTGACTTGAATATGTTACGAACACAACGGTATTTAATTACCGCTGACACCAGCGACAGTTAACTGCTGCTGGTTTGCAGAACGGGCACTGGAGGGTTTTTGGGAATTTCCATGTGTCAATATGACGTTTTTGAAGTCAGAACAACAATGATCCATCAACTTTGGGCTTTTTTTTGGACAATAAGGTATGTTTGATTCAATAAAGGGGAAAGGAGAGAAGGTGGGAGATTTTAAAAGGAAGACAGGGAAGGTAAGGTCTTGTGAGAAGAAAGATTTAAAAGTGTAGTGTTTGATTCACCAAGGAGTTTCTTGTAGTTAAAATCATTTCATTATTTCATAGAAACACATCATTTTTGTCTATATACTTACTTATTATCATTTCAGTCCCTCTACCGAAAGAGTTATTGTGAGTATTGAGAGATTATTTTAGCGTTATAGACTATTTTGACTAACCGAGTGCACAATCATGAACTATTTTAAAATTTTGATACATTGAGAGACTATTATGACTACTCATTACACGTTCAGGGACCAAAGTGACCATTACCATGATAATAATAGATGGTCATGGTTTATACATTTATTACCGGTATGCTTTTATCTCCGTGTTTTGAATAAACCAGTATGCTTTTATCTTGATAACCAAATTAAAGCATATCGGTTATCAAAGTATTTAGGTTTAGCACATAAGGAGCTAAACTCCCAAATCATGGTGAATAAATTAATATTTGAATTACGATTGAGAGATGTACTCAAAATTAGTGTGTGCCACTGTCTCCAATAAAATTACCTCAACTAGAGAGAAAAGTTATTATAAAAAAAATTAATAGTTACTCGACTTTTAAAATTGGGAATATGTTTCTAGGTTGCAAGGAGCAAAGACTATAAATTTCAGTACGTTGAACTTAAGTTGAAATGAAGATTCAGTTGAAGAAAAAGTAACTGAAGAGCGACAATTTTTTAGAGTTAAGAGTGATAGAGTTATATAAGAGTCACGAGTGCTTCTAATTAATAAGACTGTGGTGTAAGTTTCCCTTCTACATTTTTTTTTTTAAAGAAGTTTCCCTTCTACATGTATAGTAGTCATTTTAATTCCTATATGAGGAGTTTCATGTTTCAACGTTATCCTATCTAGATAGACCGAAGAGGTTAGCCAAGTTGGAGCACCATCATATTGATATCGAAAGTGGAGGTGATATCTGCAAACACTCTGCCACTCTGGTGCTCAAGTCACTAAGTGATCAAAGAGTGAAAGATTTTAGAGAATATATAGATTGTGTACCTTGTCTTGTAGTGGAAGGAGGTATTTATACATCCATGAGAAGGAGCCATTGGGGAGTAAAGGAGAGTCGATAAAGACGACGTTCTTCATTGGCGTTGACTACACAGTCTTTGTTCAACATTGATGGAACTAAGTCTTTAATACGGATTTTTTTTTGTCAAGTAACCTAGTGGCTAGATTCACACACATTATGTGTGGAAAAGTGAAGAATTTAGGGTTCGAACTCCAACCTCTGCACAAATTTTCCTTTGTAGCTACCAACTGAGCTACACTTACAAGACAAGTCTTTATTACAGATTGATAGAATCTTATGCCTAACGGACCGAGTCTATACATGGTATTATTCAAATGTGGGTCGTGAGGCAACGATGGACTGTCCCAAACATTATCAAACATCATTTGTAATATGATTATAAAGAACAATTAAATATGATATTAATTATTCAAAGAAATATGAGGAATTTTGACAAGATTCGTCACTCCTATAAAGCAAAGTGGTGTAATGTGCCTCTACATCAAGATATGAAATGCACGACCATATTAATATTTTTTTTTACGGCCAAATTAAAATTGACAGAGACTTCACGTACGATAAAATTTGGTCAGAATGAGGTTAAGTCGTATCACCTTTTCTCATAAAATTGATAACAACGTGAACGAGGCATTCATGGATTTTCTACTCATTATTTTTTTGTGTTAAATAAAGGCATAAAGACATGCAAATTTAAAACTAAACATAAACAAATTAAAATTATCTGTTCTTAACAAACAACTAGACATCTTCCCTCACAAAAAAAAAAAACTAGATATCTAATCTAATCTAATACCTTAAAAGAAGAAACTTACTGAGTCTCTCTACAAGACAATATAATTTTTTTTGAAGGAAGAAAAAGACAATATAATCCTGTAAAGTATTTTTGTATATGTAACTTTTTCTTCTTCTTCAAAATATGACTTGATAAAAATAATATATTATCCTACTGAGAGCCTATCAATTGTCATTCATGGTAGTGAATGTTATATTTTTTGAATCTGTATATTAGATGTATTGAGTGTGTTGTGATATTTTTTTTAACGGTATTGTGATTTTTTTTAATGGTATTGCGATAATTTTGTTATCCGTGAACTTTGAGAAAATGCATACTAATGAATTTTATTTTTGGCAGTGCATACTAATGAATTTTTCAATGTGGGGTTGGATTTTGGCTTAACCCTCCAACTTTGTATTTTTCTTTTTTTCCTTTTTAATAAATTTTGTTGCTTTAAAGAAAAAAGTTTACAATATAGAGATATTTGTGAGGAAAATTGCTATTTAGTGCGAGGGAGTCAAAAACGAAAACATGTGAATACATTGGTGCCAGTTTGTTATTAGATTGTTAAACAAAGATCTGCACATTTGGCAGAATACTTGTCCTCAAAATTTTAGGTAAAAAAAATCTCAAAAATATTTAATTGGTTACAAATGTATAAAATGGCAAATAAATTATAAACATTTGCATAACCTAATTAAATGTCTTAAATATTTTTGGTGAGCTTAAATTTTGGACGCCACAAAATTTATTTATTTTAATGTTTTTTATAAGTATCGTGTTAGTAAAATTTATTTTTAAAAGGTCTCATTAACAATTTTGTTTTAGACATCTTAGTATATTGGGATGACCCTATACATAGTAGGAGAGGAGATAAAATAAGTATACAACGTGGTCTGTCCTTTCACGTTTCGCACCATATTTCATTTTCTATTTGTAAGAGGGTTAGACAATAAAGATGGCAACTTAACAACAAACTTTACTATATATGAAAATGAAGAAAAAGAAAGATAGATATAAATATTATTTTTTAGTGACGATGAACTTGGATGAACACATTAGAAATTGTGGTTAACGCAACCCCACAAAAACCGGTTTTGTAAGAGGATGAATTAGGCTTCAATTTCAACACAAACTTCAGTAGTTGAAAATTCATTTAAGGCGGTCTAAATTTTAGGGACATAAAAAAAAAAAATTGGAGAAACTAAAAATTAATTTCACTCATATCAAATCAAATACATCTAAACAATATTATTACTCCCTCCATCTCATTTTAATTTTCATTTTTTTTCTTTCTCAAAAGAAAAAAAATACTCTTACTAATATACTCTTACTTATTGAATTTTACTTCACTTAACTACTCTACTAACTATAATTAATAAGAGTGTTTTAATATAGCGTAATGCTAAGTATCGTGATAGACACTTTCACGAAACCTTCATGATACGTTGATATGGCAACATAACACCACTACCCCATGATTTCCGTAAAATCTGGTATTAAAGTAAATAAAATTGTTTTGCTCCAGCACTCCTATTTAACCCTTCAGAATTAAAATTAATAATATTATTTTGTCACAAAATTCCTATTTAACCACAGTGCAAGCCTTCATGAATATTTTGGAAAAAAGATTCGCTGCATATAGCATCACTCTTTAGTACATGATACTAATTTTACCATTAAAAACAACTCAATTAATAACTGCTTTAAGAACGAGGAGTAAAACTTAAAAACACTTTTGAACAAGAATCCTAAACCCACAAAGAGAGAATTGCTCTCTAATGGTGCAATGTAGGTCTAGTCCCTGTCGGTTGTAGTCATACAGATTGGAAATGGAAGGAGCCTTGTAATGTGTCTCCTATGTGGGGGGATGGCCCCCCATAGAAATCTCCTTGCCTTGGTCAAGCAATGAGACCGATTACTCAATTAATGTGACTTGCCAGTTGCCACACATGAATCAAAATAACAAAGTTTCAAACATAACAATTAAGAGTCGTTGTCTAGTTAAATATTTCTTTGAAAAGAAAATCCGCCTTCTAGATTGCACACCTTTGTTGAAAAGTGTGTATTAGTGACATTGATGCCATCTCATATAGGAAATTTCCCTTCATCGTATAAGTTCGTAATGGTTTTTCTTTTTGTTTTAATCCTCCAATTTGCACGAAAGTTTGTTCTGGTAATCCAAAATTTGATCGGATGGTAAATAAAGCTTGATCAATAATTGTTCCATTCAAAATTCAAACATAGGTTACTTCAAAGGATCATTGATAATGTTTTCCCTAATGAACTTCTTTGTAACAATTACTTAAAAGAGACATCAAGTAAACATTTTTTTTTATTAGAATAGAATTTAGATTGTGAATGTTACATTGATTTTGAAAGAGATACAACACTATTTACATAAGATGAAAGGAGAGATAGGTGGCATAACAACAACAACTCACTATTAGCAGAAAAACTAAACTCTCCAATGTGGTAGTTTTCTGAATTTGAAAATATCTTGCAGTTAGTGCGACCTTTTCTCTTTTTTCTCCTTTTGTTTTTTATATGGTTACTCTTTTGGCCCCCTATTTACACTTTATTTCGAAAAATTACATGCGAGGTTATCTCATAGAGGCTTTAAAAATACAAAAATATCGTACGAGTTATCTACCAAACGGTTTACACATTTATGAGGCTCAAAAGAGCAACTATTCGTTTTTTAAATTGGTCTCAACTCTAAGAAAAGAACAAAGCTCAAATTCTTATGTATAAAGAGCATAAGATGGAATAAAAGCTATAACAAAAGTTGAAAGAAGGATAAAATTTGGTTACTACAAAAGTATGATCTTCTGGACATGTGATTGATATCCCAATTCACACAATAATACACAATTAGAGATATTCGAGAACGTTGTTCAACATGATCAATTAACAAGATCTTACTATCAAGGTAGTATAATTCATGCTATGCAACAATGAACATTTTGTTCCACTGAACTGATCAAATAGTATAATAAAAACCGTGCATAATTTAATCATAGTGGGATAAGAATTTTAATTCGCTTCTCTAATTAAATATGTTAAATGCTGCTCGTTTAGACAGATTAATTACATAGTGGGTGTATCGAGTTGACCTTTTGCAACATCTACAGGCATGTTAGGGGTGATAAAGTAACATCTTGCAATATGTTTCTATTTTAGGACAAGAAAATCTTAGTAGGAAATAAATTAATCTACAAATTGTATTAGGATCACAAGTATGTTCATCTTCTATAAGGCTAGGACACAAATATCCAACACCACATATTGACATTGGTAATAAGTTGGAAAAAAAAAATGAAAGCAAATAAATGGAATCAAATGTATTAAAAAAAAAAAATGAAAGCAAATAAATGGAATCAAATGTATTAGTTCTATTTGATCGGTCGTGAGGAAAGCCTTGGGGACCGCCCACATCAAGGTCAAAACAATCACACAGGTGAGAGAGACGTTATATTCTTACCCAAAATCCAGGGCCGGCCCAACATGTCAAGAGATCTAAAGCAAAATTTATAATGAGGCCTTTTGGAATTAAAAAAAAATATAACACAATGCTTATTAAAAGCATAATAAATCATGTTTTGTTAAATACAAGATTTAAACTTAGGAACAAAAGGATTTAAGACCTTAAAATTGACCAATTAAACTAGATAAATGTTTCGATTTAGAACACCGGCACTCGTTCAATCTAATTAGATGTGAGTGTTGCATGACTACCTATCAATTATTTTAAAGTTTATCTTTGATTATACTCAATTCTTTTTTTCCTCCAATTTTTTATTTTAGTCATAGTCTTTGAATGTGTGATCCAATGCCATAATGTAGTGACTGGCTAACTGTATTAGCGATTTGATAGTTGCTTTGTTGGGTAAACATCAATTTCAATTCTTAAGCAATGATGCAATTATGCTGGGCTTTGCTAGGCAAAAATCAATTTTAATCTTTAAGCAATCGTGCAATATATGGTTGGCTTTCTCTTTTCATACACTGCACTTGATCTGCTCAACTTCCAAAGCAGCCAAAAGAAGAAAAATAATAAAATATAAACGTTGCCTAATTCAAAATATGATATTGTAACAATGGAATCCTTTTTCTTCTTATTCTTGTTCCCATTTTGATTTTTTTATCAACCAAACTCTCAAGCCAATCAATTAAAATCATATGAATAATTGTATTAGTCCTTGGAGAAAATTTAGTAATCTAATTAGTCAATGAAAACTCCAAAATAATGTCGTATTTTTTTAGAGGAAAATAATGTCGTATTTGTTTAGCAACAAAATAATACCGTATTAGTTCAACAAAAGATTTGTAATTAAATTGGTCCGTTGAATGTTGGAATGTTAAGCCGGACCTAGTTCATAGATTAAGAAAATTGCTCTTTGGGCATTTTGGATTGCTCACAAGCACATTAAACTTTCAAAAAATATTTTTATTAGATGGTTAATTACCGTCTACAGTTGAACGGTAGTTAGGAACCGCTCACTTTTTAACTAGGTTAAACGATTAAACGTTCTTAAAGGTTTTACCTCATGTTTGCATAGGTCTAACCAAAACAAAATGCTTTGTTAAATCAGTTAAATGTTTATCTTTTCTAAAAGGTCTGCCTCGCCGTTTGATCATACTCATGAGCCCTGATTGTTACAGGCATGAGGTAGGATTTTTTTAGCCCATTAATCGATAAACCGATTTAAAAAGTGAGCGGCTCCTACCTACTGTTCCGTACCAATATAGGTATTTTTGGAAGTTCATGTGCTTGAGAAGAACAAAATAGGCGTCCGAAGAGCATTTTCAAAAATTAATATGTTATTCCAATACAAAACATCCGTTGAACTAACAATATGAAACTATGTTTTGACCTGACTCAATCCTTCCGTAAATTGATTGGTCAACCCTCTAGCTCGAATTTTATTTTATAAAATGATGTATAATAAATATAGTATACATAATATGCTAAATGTCTTCAAAAAGCTAAGAATTTGTCATATATTTAGATTAATTAGTGATATATAGCTATTCAAGTATATATTATGTAAAAAATAATACATATGTATATAAGTTGTTAGAAATTATTTAGATTGTTAAACATTATAGTATACAAAAGAGTAAATTAAGGACTAATTTGATGGACTGTTCATACAATTTAAAGTATAATTTATCATTCATTGTATCTTTTGTCAAAAATAAAAATAATCATTCATTGTATCTATAATGAGTAACCTCTAAGTTACTAGTATTACAATACATTGTATGCTCATTTGGAAGATAAATCACTTTTGGATTTTAAAAATCTACTACCGAAAGAAGAAGAAAAATGTGATAAAGTAATTAAATTTTGAACGTGGAAAAAACGATAAACCGAAATTGTTTATTTTTTAAACTTTAAATCGAACATGAAACATAATGTCCTTTCAAAAAATGAAACATAACAGACTATCATAAATATATATATTTATCACGATTCATATTCATATACTCGTCCAACTTTGTTATCTATCTCGGTTCATATTCATATACTCGGCCAGCTTCGTTATCAACTCAGCCCTAACTCGATCATGTTCCTTATCAACTCGGCCAATCCCTATTAATTCGGCAAAACTACTCTAGATCACTGCTCGATAGGGAGAGAGGTTAACTTCATAAACCTCTGTAAATGGTTCAACTCTCAACAATAAAACCTAAGTTACCCAAGCTTTGATCACCACACATCGTTAAAACTTAAAAGCATCTACTCTGTAACTTCTAGCAAGAACACATAACAAAATATATTTTAATTTTTACACCTTTGCTTCTTTTTTTTTGGACAAATTTTACACTCCTTGCTCTATACTCATCTACTTAGTAAGGAAAAACTTTATACTCATCTAGAAGATACATTATTTTTCTAACTTACAAATATCTCAAACAAAAATACTAAAGTGATAAAGCAATTTAGGCACAAAACTAGACATTATTGTAAAAGAAATAACAAAGAAGATGTCAATTTCATTATCATCATACAAAACGTGTGGCAGTTATGACCCACCCCCCACAAAGAAATTCAATTCCAAATTAAATCCTAACACAAGACCATAGTTTTCCCATAACCAACTCACACAAGGGACCCTCCATTCACATGCCTTTGCTTCCTCAAAATCAACGACCCAGATTATATTCTCAAAACAATCTCAACCATCCAAAATCCAGACCAAATGGTTGGTGAATATGTCCCACTCTTGTCACCCCAATAAGGAGACATATTACTTTAAATCTGCTTATGATGCTACCGACAACTTAGCTTGCCTTTGTCCATAATTTATGCATTAAATTTAAAACAATGTTTTTCTATGTTAATGTCAAAGTGATTATGATTATTCCTATAAAACACAACCTTGCATTTCCTACTTTCACACAATTGTTACACATTTCCTCTTTTAACATCTCAAAAGAAGGAAGAAAAAAAAATTATAGCATCAAATTCCTAAAACTTTAGTGACTATATATTTTGGAATTGAATTAGAGGGTTTTGCATAAGCAAGATGGAATTCAAGGCAACTGAGCTTAGGTTGGGATTACCAGGGACAGATGAAAAGGAGATGAAAACAATACATGGTAGTGTTGTTAAGAATAACAAAAGACAATTACCTCAAACTTCTGAAGAATCTGTTTCAATTTCTAAAGTTTCAAATGATGATCAGCATGTGGAGAGTTCTTCTGCTGCCCCTCCTGCCAAGTAAGTTTTAATCAAGAAGGACTAAAACTTTCTCTTGTAAAAAGTGGACCCTATACAGTTGCATGATAGTATGGTGCTGCAGAATTTATCAGTTAGATTCTGCAGCACCATACCTACTGCAACCGTTCAGGGTCCTCTTGATTAGATAAAAGATTCAAGATTTTTTTTGTTTGTTTGGATTTGAATTTTGAGCTAATTGATTTAATTTGATGTTGATATTGCAGGGCAAAGATAGTAGGGTGGCCACCAATTAGGTCTTACAGGAAAAACACTTTGCAAGAGGCTGAAGTTGGTGGGATCTATGTGAAAGTTAGCATGGATGGAGCTCCTTACCTTAGAAAGATTGACTTGAGGATCTATGGAGGCTATCCAGAACTTCTCAAAGCTCTAGAAACCATGTTCAAATTGACCATAGGTAAGATAGAGATAAAATTTTGTTTCTTGTTTTGGTAAAGATTTTAAATTGCAATCGTGTCTAGGGTTTATTGATATCGTAGAGAATCACATTAAAATATGACTCATGTAGTCTCAATTATGATAGTTTTGCAATAGCATAGACATTTAACAAAAATCTTAATCGTAAGTTAAGATTGCGGTCGAAGACTATAGCCTCACAAATTTTAGTT
>Ga0228710_1002366_pt1 | contig 29688 bp, 9 predicted proteins | sample MedpolnodulmetaG_FD_177995 | JGI IMG/M metagenome (GOLD analysis project Ga0228710, IMG submission 177995) | Root nodule microbial communities from Medicago polymorpha collected in Santa Monica, California, United States - pink nodules | ecosystem: Host-associated > Plants > Roots > Nodule...
CGGTTCGGTTCGTAACAATTAATTACGGTTAACAACGGGTGAAACCATTGCAGGATATGATTGAATGTGAGCAGTTTTACATGTTCCCTCTTTTAATTTTAATAAATCTGAACCACTTATTTAATCTGTTGGTATTTTTCTCGTGGTTCACCGGTGAGGGACCTAATTGGATCCTCATCCTAGAATCCACCTTAAAAGAAAAGTTTGTTTATTTTGTCATTGTATAATTTATCCATTGATTTATTAGTGATCGTAGAAAATATCCAAAATAATTAGAGGTCTCTTGGTAAAAATTACTAAAATTAAAAAATTCAAATGGTCTTGTCTAAAGATGGACAACTAAACTTTTGAAAGAGACCAATTTTAGCATACAATAAATCGGGATGTCTGCTAATCTATCTATAGTTTCTATAACCTTCAGTCCTTCACCCTTTTATTATTCTTATAAATGAAATTTGATTACTCTTGACAACAAATTATATAATGTTCGTTTTCATTCAATTGTTAACGTGTACAGATTTGAATATAGACCAGTAAGATATTTTCAGTCCCTGTTTTAAATCTAAACTGGTTTTGAAAATTCTGTTTACACATTAGAACTTGAAATATTAACTTGTAAATTTTAAGATGCTTTAGAGCAATTAACAACTTTTGTTCTTTTTACACTAAAAATTATGATACGTACTTTTAACTCGGGCTAGAGTTTAAAAGTTGGGAAATAAGCGATGCACCAAGTTCTAAAGTCAAAGTAGGAGTTTAATTTCAAGGGTAGAGTCCAAAACACGGTGCTTTCGGTTACCTTGCTAATTTGCAGTTGCATTTGAAGATATTTTTCAACACCAATGACTTGGAATCATTTCGAATAGTACACCAACAAACACTATTCCGTTTACTAAATTTTGTTTTATTTAAAATAAGACGATGATTAAGACTTTTTTACTGTTTGTTTGGATTCTCATGAGCTGCTTAGATCCCCACAGAAAATTCTAAACAACAAGAAAACGTCTTTATAGTTTGTTTAATCGTTGCTAAAGTCAATTAATAGCTCGTGTTGTCCACGAAGACTTAGAAACTGTACCATATTCAAATTTACGTTTTTTTTTATTTTATAAAATTCACACTGCAGCAAGTCTTCAACTCTTCATTGCAAGATTATTCCTTACGCTATGAGTAAAATAAGAGGCCCTTTCAGGAATTTCAAAGTCTATAAACATTACACTGGTCATGCTAGAATTAGACTTGGATCGGTTGGGTAATGTCTTGATCAATTGGAACCTTCTGAATAGAAAAAATGTAATACTAAGGGGAGCCTCACTAAAAGTGGTTAGTCTCTGATGACAGATAATCATCGATAATATATGTGTATACTCGACACTAATAATATGGTTAAAAAACAATTTTAAAATCTTTTCATCGAGGTCAATGCTTTCAATAAGTTTAATTTGACTTTCTATTCTTTAGTTCCCCATCTTGTATAAGACTCACTTACAAAAGACACGATTATTAAAAAAAGTATGAAAGTGAGAAAATCATGAGAAAAGAATGTTTGAATGATGATAAATTTTAAAATGTTTTCCTTTTTCTTCTTTGAAATAGAGTTATTTAAATAAAACGTTAAGTAAAGAAAAACATGGATAGAGATAAAGACACATTGATTTTTATATTGGTTTATCTCCAAACTTAAACAGTTATGTTCAATCCTCCCTTTACAAAGAGAATTTCCTTGATAATGTCAGGGAGTCCAAGATACTTCTAATGATTACAAACACTAAGGTATATCCATATCTTTTAGACAATACCTTAGATATATTACTATAAAGATCAGACTTAACTAAGTCACATTGTCTTCTTAAAGCCTTATTACAATTTAGCCCTTTGAGGAGTTACAACATTGGTAAAATGCTTAGTTGTTTGTGTACATATTTTACTCTCGTAAAAATGATAATACAATTATCAATACAAGTATGTAATTTTTTGAAAGAAAGTATGTGACAATGAACAACTCTTTTGAATACTTTTCTAATGTAATAGATTTGAAGGATGCTCAATATTTTGAAGTGTTTCTTGCTTTGCTCTTTTACCTTTAAATATTTGAGATGTTCTTTTTTGTTTTACATTGCTGAGTGTCGAAGAGTTACTTATATAGTAGGCAAGTAGAATTTGATATTTGCAACACATATTTTCTTGATGTTGTAGTCATTGCAGTGTTGTGCTTTTCATGAATATCTGAGACATCGAAAAGACTTGTGCTACTACCTTCGCATGTATCAGATCTTTGTTCTTATTGTACATTTTTTTATATGGTTAATAGTGTTTTATCCTGTAATATAGTGCACTTTTGGTTTTGCCCCTTGGAAAAAAAATCTTTTAGATTCTGTCCTTGTAAAATAAAGATTCTTCAGAAATAGACCCTGACCTATATGACTCAGCAGATTTGCTGATGTGACGTAGACGTGGAAATATAATTTAATTTTTAATTTTTTTTCATTTGTCCACATGTGTAATTATTTGACACATCATTGATTAAAAAAAACTCCAAAAAATAGTAAATTAAGAACATGAATTTTTAATTTCGCTGGTGCATTATTTTTGTTTTGAGACAATTTTTTTTATCAAACATAATAAAAAAAATTGTTTATAGAAATTCATCATCGTTATAGCTAGCTGCCCAGGCTCTCTCACTTTCTCCACTCATCTTCAGTTCACCACTATAGTCTTGCTTTCTTGTCTTCTACTTGCTTTACAACTTCATCATTCACTCATACTCTTTCTCTCAAACTCAAACCCAAAGCCTGTCAACAACACATTCAGACCTAACTTCATCATCTTTCCTATAAATTCATTTCATTCTCCCTTTTCTTCACTACAACAACTGAAATTACAACAACAACAATTTTAAATTCAAAATTGGGGAAAACTAATTTGGGGATTTAAGGTTTGTAATTGGGTTGCAATTATCATCACCCACAAAACTCTCTCACTGCTAAATCATGGGTTTGTGCAAATTGTAGGGAAAAAATGATTTGTTTTTGGGTCATGAGATTGGGTCTATCTCTCCCTTTTCTTCTACTTGCTCTCCCGCTGCTTCAGATTTTGACTCTACCGCAATTCCGTTTCAGATCGCGACTCTGTGACTTCCGCTTCTGATTTGAAGATTGAGTGGAGATGAAAGAAGATGAAATAAACCACAAAGAAAGAAGATCGATAAAAAAAATTCTGTTTTTAATTTCATGAATTTTGGGTTTTTTTTAATTAATTAATGATGTTCTATTGTTGTTCTTGTGAAGAGATGGAAAGCAAGCCGTGTTGTTGATGTTGGTTTGTTGTTGTTATTGCTTTCTTGTTGTGTTTGAATTGTTTTTTTAATGAATTTGGAAAAAAAGAAAAAAAAATCTAGATTTATGATGAACACTTATAAGTTAAAGAAGATGAAGATGGTGTTGAAAGGAATATTTGGAAGAATATAATTTATAATTTGTTTTAGGCTTAATTGCAGTTTTATCCCTCTAACTTTTTCAAAGTTGTGATTTGATCCCTTAAAAAAAACTACAAAACAGCCCTCTAAGTTTTGCAACTGTAGCAGTTTTGGCCCCCCAAGGCAAAAAAAAAAAAACATGTGGCACCTCACTTAGGGTGCCACGTCAGCGTAGACCGAGTCAATATCAGTCTTGGAGGCCAAAACTGCTATAGTTGCAAAACTTAGGGGGCTGTTTTGTAGTTTTTTTCTTCGGGGGCTAAAATCGCAACTTTGAAAAATTTAGGGAGCTAAAACTGCAATTAAGCCTTTGTTTTATTATATTTAATTAATAAAAAAATTAGCAACAAATGTCACATGTATCCAAAAAAATTAAAAACAAAATTTATTATACAATCATTATGTCACATCATCAAAATATGTTGACTTTACATGCCATGTCAGCGAATCTGTTGAGTCAGATTGACCAGGTCCATTCATAAATAATCTTTATTTTACAAAGATAAAATCTAAAAGATTTTTTTTTACAGGGAACAAAACTAAAAGTGGTCTATATTACAGGGGTGTAAAACACTATAACCCTTTTTTATATCTGCCTCAAAATTTATTTTATCCAGCTGTAGCAATTATTTTTGTGGGCTCTAATGGAGCTTTATCTTGAGTTAAGCTATTATCCAAACCTGCTCAATTTTATATGGACAGTTGGACACTGCTTTCCCCTTTCGTAGCTACTAAAAACATCGTCATATCCCCTAAAAGAATTGTCATTTTTTTAGAAATGTGTCTATACATACCACACAAATTATTCGAAAGCATATATTCACACGGATAAAATATGGCATTGTTTTAGAGGAGTCTTATCATCACAGCCTCTAACTTATTTTTCACAACACTCTTCGACTCTTATCAGTTAATTTGAATGAGTTTCCCTTAATTAGACACTCCTGCCTGTAAATGTAGTGAGTTTTATTTGAATTTCATCAATTAAGATAAGTATGTTGAAAAATTGCCAGTGTAAAACACACTTCCCTATGGGTGTTGGGAAAAGCAGTCTTATTTCATACGCCACAGTCAATTATATGCATAACACTAAACCCAACTCCCCAAGTCCGCCCATAACAATATAACCTGGCATCCACATAACACCTCTATAACCATATATTTAAATAGTTACCACATAGCATGTTGGTTCTTTAGGCCACCCTTGTGATGCGACGAGTTTGAGTTTCAAGTTTTACATTACTTAGAAAATACTTAGAAAAGTGAAGGTTGAACACTTTATGGATTAGAAGTTTCTTAAATCTAATATCTTAAAATTTTGGGTAAAGATGTGAGTTTGCAACTCACTTGTGTGATTACTTTTAGTTTGATATAGATGCTCTAGGGTTCCCCTCACAACCAAACAATGATATCAAAATTGTTGATGACATACTCCTTTTGTCGAAAGCCTTCCTGACAACGACGATCAAACAATGTGTGTCGTTGATGTGGTGGGTGTCAACGGTGGTGCAAGCGTATACGGTTGAAACAACTCATGCTTCACTTGTGTAGTTGCTCTTGATTCAATGTAGATGATCTTCCAGACTCCCCTCATGACCAAACACTTTGTTATGCCATTTTATCGCATATCGAATCTCTTGATAGGGTGGTGGATGTGGAGATTAAGTTGTTCAGAGTCTCATGATAGTTGAGATAGGACATAAGCATAGGTTTATAAGTGGAGATAACCCTCTTACAAGTCAGTTTTGTAAGATTGAGTTAAATTCAACGCAGTTCTTGGGATGTTATTAGAGCCTATCTAAAACACAATGGACTGTCTGCTATCATGTCATCACTATCATGCATGCCACTCGAGTGGGCATGGAATTACGTGTAAAGAATCTCACATTGAATAAGATATTGTTTGAGCATATACTTTTAAGTGGGAATAATTTGCACCTTTGAGTCGGTTTTGAAATGTTGATTAATGAGATTGATGAAACCATAACTTTAGTGAGGCCAACTAGGTGACCGATCAATGCTTTATCTAACTTCGATTTTTTACTAGATATTCTTATTAAGATTTTATATTTTGCTCATGATTTTCTATCTGCCTCTCTTGTGAGACTCCTATGGGGCTTGGTTCCATAGAGAATTTTAGTTTCGCTCTTGAGCCTTTTGTCCCCGTTTATTCAAGAAAAAAAAAATAATAGTTGCACATTGCGCAACCTTTTTCAGTATCTTAAATACAAATTAAAATTTTAGAAATTTAGACTACAAGAATAGACCATATTCATCAACTCATAATATTTCCTGTATTTCCATTTCCCAGTAAAGGTACATTGCTCTACACAAGGAAAACATAACTAATTGCAACATCAAGTAAAGTAGCTCAATCCAGAATGAACAAACACAGTCCAAGAATGTTGAAACAAAGAAACTTCCCATTCATAAAAGAAAGAAAGCATCTTAAAAAAAGAACATAGACAAAAAAAAAAGAAGCAACCATTCCATAGTAGCTATTGCAGTTCTATGAAACATACACAACAGAACAGAAAGATTGAGCAAATAAATAACTTTCTGCCCAGAATCATCTTAGGTTGCTTACACAATACTCAAACACTATTTTAGAGGCTAACTCGTATCAAAGTTTTACTTTACTGTTAATGTTGTGGTTGACAAAGCTTTGATTAAAGATGATCGAGGAAAGCAATGTCTTGATGAACCTTGAGGATTAGAGGAAGCATCACACCTGCTCGACTGACTTCTGATTTTCCTCTTTTCTTTTTCTTCAACCCTGTCGGATGTATCTTGCCGGACCTTTGTTTCATTTAAGCCAGGGGGAAGAACGCAGTTGCAGAATAAACCTTCATATATAATTAAGGAGAATGTCTTACAATTAGAATTGTGAAATGCTTACTAGTAGTTTCACTTGTTTACAAGGCACAGTATAGTAATAGAATACCAATCACATAAAACAAGTACATAAGTAAAAGCAGTTACTGATTCAATTCAAGCATGTGTTTGTTGAGGGCTTGTTAACCACATTTTGACTGCAGAGCTCTTCAAAATTGAGTTTGAAGCACAGTGATTTGTATATGAATTATTATACTGAGAAAACAAATTTTGATGTAAAATTTAGTATGAGGTTTCAAACTAGCATAAAAGTCTTTGTTTTTTTTGATACAAAGTGTCGGCCTTGGGACTAACTATAAGACTGTTGTGACATGTCTAAGTGTGAGTTAAAGTCCCATGTAGGATGGAAGAGTTGAGGTTGAACAACATTATAAGTTAGATGATCCATAAACTCCATGCTTTAAGGTTTTGGGTGAATATGTGGTATCCAATTCACTTGTCTTGACCTAATTGATGATCCAATCCAGCGAGGCTCCACTCATGTGCTTATGTCGCAACTTAAAGTTCTTTGTCACTCCCCGCAACTGTGTTCTGCTGCTTAACCAACTAAGCCACGTTCATTAGGTCAAAAGTCTTTTAGTCTATCTAAGGTTTGGGGGGAAATTTAATTTCTATTCAACAATAAGCAAACATCTATATTTTCTTAATTTTTTTTTTGATACTACGTCTATTTCTAAATATAGGAACCCTGGTTTCTAAATTACAAAAGTGAAGAAAATCGGTACCAACATTTAAATGAAAGTTGTTAAATAATTGTTTCAAAGGATTCTTAAGATGGTCCTTAGGGGTGGAGATGGTAGATTTCATGGTGAAACCAAACACACAAAATACAACAATTGATGCTTGCAAAGTTGTTAATTTCTAAACGTGCTATTCTTAACAATAAAAATGAAAGAAAAGCTTGCAAAGTTGAACATAATAACTGATATATTACTTACCAAGTCTAGCAAGTCGATTCACCCATCGAGGAATAGACTTTCCAGTTAATTTGTAACAAACATGATGACAAAAATGGTTGCAATTTTTGGAAATAAGATGATACGAATTTCCAGAGTACTCTTGAGCTAGTTTCTCCATGAATACCCGAATATCTTTTGTACCCAGATCTGTTGTACCAATAAAAATCGATTTTCTGAAAGTAAACCCAGGACAGTTCTTGGGCTGCACTTCAAAAATCCCCGTTGTGTCATTCTCATGTGCTCCAAAACCATATTCAACATCATGAACTGCAGAACAAAAAAATAAACTAAAGTACTGTTTTTGTTTCAATCTACATTAGTTAAAGGTTAATTAAAAGCAGGTTTGTGTTACCTTGAACTCCTGAATGGTAGACACCAAGACCAAGCCAATAAGCATAACCATTAATGGGTGTGAGATCATATACGTTGAGATAAACAGGAACGGTGCCTGGTTTTTTCTTCCTAGGACCTGTTACAAATTTAAACAACATTGTTGTTGTTGTATATGTATTTTGATGTTAACTAGGTTGTGTTCGAGGAGTGTTTTTGTGTGTGAAATGAAAGAGTTGTAGTGTTTGTGGTCAATTATGGAGGAAGAAGAAGAGCCAAGAAAAAGAATGATACTAGTTGGAAATAGTATATGTGACTGTGGATGGATGCAGCATGTATCGGTATCCACCGGCGGCCGAAAGTGCCCACTTTGCCTTCACCCACCTTCCACTTCTTTTCTTTTTATTTTTTATTGTGAATTGTGATAACCACAATAATTGTTCCTCTCGTGTCCCTGTCTTTACTCTATCTCTATGTATGTAGTACACCTTTTTTAAGTACTATACTAGGAGTAGCATTTAACTCCACAAATATATTTAGGGTCACATTCATTTTTTTCATTTATTTAAGGGACTAAAATGAAATGTTTGTATTTTCATAAAGATCAAAAACATATTTAATTTATGGAAAATGTTAACCTGTGACTTACTTCCCATTCGTTGATATCAAAACAGCGAATCCCTGTTTTGATACCAAACTGTGTACTTTTCAATAACACCAAATCTCAATCCCTTGATAAGGATTCTAAAATAGCGATAATCGGTAAGTTTTATGTAGAAAAAATTACTCCATCCACCCTAAATTATAAGAAAAAAAATCATTTCACACTTATTAAGAAAACTAAAACATGATAATTTGAAGTATAGTTTATTGTGTTCTCATTGGAATTAGTTTCATAGGAAGATGTAAATACAATTTTTATTGGTTATTTGTTATGGAGAAAATGAGAGAAAATAAATTAAATGCAATTTGCATTTAGTTTCACTTTGAAAAATATGATTTTTTGAAGTAAAATAATTAAGTATGATAAAAGTTTGTCTTTTTTGCTTATAATTTAAATTAAAAAAATGATTTTTTTTACTTATAATTTTGAGTCAAAGAGAATACTTTTTTAAATTTCAACGTGATGAACACATCATTATAAAAAAAATTCTTTAAGTTTGTTAAGGGATGATATACGGATATTTATAACATTTTAAGAGTCAATTTTACAAAATACCCCCTCTATTCTTATACATAAGCACATTTTTATTAGATGCAAATGATGTTTATATAGAGGGACGGATGAAGTACTTTATCATCGGAAAACTGAACATTTATAAATTCAAAAATCAATATTCATTGAGAATTGTGATTTGATATTTGGGATTATAAAAAGGAATTCATTGGGAACAGAGATGGCTTTGACAACGATTCAGTAACTTACTTTTTCAGAATCAGCTGTACAACAACAAGGGAACAACAGTTCAATAACACCCAGTTTTGTAACTTCGATTTCCATCACAACCCAACCAAGACGCATGTGTTATTGCGCCATGTGAGCGCCCAAGACGCTGACTGCAAGAGAGGGATTCAGGAAGCGTGCAATTACACCTTGAAGTCACGTTAAGTTAACTCACGTAAGTTATAATCCGGCGTGAGTTAACTCATGTAGGTAATATTTCAGCGTGAATTAACTAACGTTTGTTATAACAAACGTGACTTAACTTACGTGAGGGTATTTTGGTCAAATTTGTGTGCGGGAATATCAATTTTAATTACACGTGACATATGGGTTCCTCTTCGAAAACCCAGCCCAAACCAATGTATTATAGGCCCGGTCTTACTGTATGGGCTTTCGAGTTGTACAACTAGAGAAATTTTACCTTATACCCCAACAATTATACTTATACCCCTACAAAACCATGAAAAATACCAATTTTAACCCTTTTGAAAATTCCATCCATTCACCCCATCATGTTTTCGTTCAGGAATTAAAAAAAAAAAACTTGATGTTTTCTGAAATTTGTTACTAAACTGCAAATCACATAAGGTTTTCCATAAACTCCATGGACGCTCAGAATGAAAAATTTGCTGGAATTTGATTCAATTTCTTAATTTTCTTTAAAAAAAATAAAAGAGTTGAGTTTCTTAATTTGTTTGATCTAATCACCAACGTAACAAACATCAAAATTCAATTCAATTCAAAAACCAAAACAAAAATAAAATAAAATTAAAGGGTTAAAGAAAATTAGCAAGATTATCCATAGTCCAAGGAATCGCAGGTAACCAACCAAACACTGAAAGAACCAAGATCATGAAAATAACAAGATAAGGTATTTGTTGTCCAAAAGCATTTGGAGTTCCTATTCAGTTTTGACTGATAAATTGGAGTTCAGAAAAGAATGAATTTGAAGATGAACAAACGATTAAGGCTTCTTTCATGGTGTTGGGGGAATTTGACGGAAAGATTGATGAGGGTGAGTATGTGTTTGCTTCATATCTGAAGCAAAAGGTAAGGAAAAATGGAGCGTGAGTTGGTGGCTGGGTGGAAGAAGCACAATAAAATTGACTATTTGCAAACCGAAAATGTGTTCAACGAGTAGGGGTATACGAGGGTAAAATTGACAATTCACACAAAATATAAGGGTTAAAGTATAACGGTGGGGGGTGCAAGGTAAAATTTCCCACAATTAGAAGGGTCTTCAGTTTGGCTTGACTCTGGTGGGTCGGGTCGGATTTTAAAGGCCTCATTTGATTTTATAAGATTGACCTATCATATGTCATAGTAGAAACGAAAAATAACTGTCTAAAGAAGAAAATGGGTGGGCATTTAAGGTACACAAGTGATAGTTTTTATGTATCATACCCAAATGTTCTTTTCACCGTTGATCTATTCTTTTAAATTCAATGGTTTGGATGCATAAAGGGCAAATTAATAATATGTTGATGGTCTACAATATTTACGGTGCGGGTCTTCAAAAAAGATGAAAATTGTATTTATAAAATGATAAAAAATATAATAAAATTAAACAATAATCTAGATAATAATTTAAATAAAGAATGAGTTGAAATAAGACAAAAAAAGAAGAAAGAATGAGTTGAAATTTGATTGTTATTATTGGACTCTATTTATTATTGACATGTCGAAAATATAAAAATGATTTACGATTTAAGTTCATTTACTGTGTGGTTTAACATAAAATTCCATTTTGCAAAATTCTGAAATATATAAAATGATTAAAAATTTGTTTTACTAATGATCTGAATTAAGATTTCTTGAAAAAAAAAACGAAAGATCTGAACGAGAAGAACTGCAGATCTGAAGCAAGGTACTCACCCAACACAAATGCTGTAGACAAACAACAAGAAGAAAAGGGAAAACGTGCAGAGAACAGACCGCAAGAGGGGAGAAAAAGTCCACGAATTAGAAGGAAATGGTTGTGGTGGTTGTCGAGAAGGTGGATACAATTGAAATATCGTTGGGCGGGAAACGTGGATACAGGGATGACGGTGGCTACCGCTACTCTCGTGGTGAAACAGTGGTAGATATTAGTAACAACAAATTTCTACCGATTTTTGTTTCGTCAGATAACCATTACCAAGAACACACTTCAATAAAAAATCACCTAAATATTTTTTATTTACATCTGAAATATAAATACGCAGAGCTCAATAATAATAATTGAATATATCAACTCGTTAATTGTTAAATAAAATATCAACTCATTATTTTATTATTTAATTTTATTATATTTTTTTAATAAATACATAATATAATAAGAGTATTATAATTTTTTTTTCAATAACAACAGCATTTTATTCAAAAACAAAAGGTTTTTAAAATATTTTTCAAAAATATATAAAGAGTTTTCATTTCTTTTGGAGATACACACGGTATATATTGTATGCCACCAACATACTATTAATTTTCCCTTTATGCATCCAAACCATTGAATTTAAAACAATAGATCAAGCATAGATCAATGGTGAAAAGAACATTTGGGTATGATACACAAAAACCATTACTTGTGTATCTTAAACTTCACCGAAGAAAAGGATTTCACAACATTTCAATTGATGAACATAGCACATCTTAGTTAGCTTACCGGAAATTCAATAAGAATTTATCAATTAAAAAATAACAACATTTTTTACTAAAGAAAAAAAAAAAGAATTTGGATAAGGGAGTTCATTAACAGATCATTATGAGTCTTGAACTTCCCTTAAAAAAGTTTACACAATACTGATGTTATTACAAACAATGGGAAAATAAATCTGGCCAAATGCTAACTAGCTATATATTAATGAAGAAGCTAGTTGTGACTAATCTATCTATAAGAGCACATGCTTAGAGCTTTAAGGATAAGTCAAGGTGCTTCACCTCTTGTTGATTACTAATCCTCAAGTTCAAACCAGTTCCTGAATTGAGCATGTCCTGTTTAACCTCTTCGAATCTACCAACACTAGTTTGTGATGATAATCCTGTTTCCTGGAAAGTTTGCATCAGTAGCTTTCCTCTTCCAGGTTGTTGATTCATAAGGGGTCTTGACCAACCATGATATCCATAATAAGTGCTTTCAGTTCCAAAGCCATTGGATGAAAATTTATGAAAAGGCTTATGAACCATCGAGTGTGCCTTAATTGCAAGTGGTCTCATACTATCACTATTAGCACTATAGAGTGGTATTAAAGATGCCATATTTGCATAACGGTTGTGAAGATGGTTCTGAAGAAATGAGGTTGTTCCTGTTGCCGAGAACACCGTCCTCCGTCCTCTTTTTGCAATTGACCTCTCCCTCTTGTGAGCATTTTGATGTCCCCCGAGTGCTTGTGAACTGTAGAATTTTCTCTTACAGTAGTTGCAAGTGAAAAATTGTGGCTCTGAAGTTGATTCAGAGCCACAAGTGAAATTTTCTGATGATGTTTTAGAAGAATTGCCTATGTCCAAATGGGTAACTAAATTTGACTCTGAATTGTACCCAAGATCACAATCATCGTTAGGAACATTCAGATCAAATAAAGTATCTACCTTTTCTTCTTCCTCAAAAGTTTTATGTTTCTCCACTTCATGTGGATTCTGCAATGGTATTTCCATTGTAGATTTTTTTGGGGGTAAATAGCTGCTGCACTAATCTTTAAATGAAAAAAATATATTATATAGGATCTTGACACGTGATGTATTCCATTTAACAAGGTTAAGTTTATGTTTTTTCGGATGTCAAAAAAATACCAAAAAAATTGATGGAATTATTGTGCTTCATATAGTAACAAATAGTTTTGATTGAGATTGAAAGTTCTGTAGATGAGTATGACCGTGTGGGTGGCTGGATAGACAAAGACTCATGCATTGATAAAAATGGCCCACAACACAAACAAGCAGTAGTCGTTTGTTTGGTTTGGCAATTAGCTTAGTGAATGATGCTAATGTGCATGGGTTGGATGGTTTCGAGTGTTTCTATCATCAACATCAACAGTTTAAATGAGGCATGTGGTATGTGCTCGTATAGAGACAGACATATATTGTATTTGAGGCATCAAATTATGATAGTCTTGGAATTGAGCAATAAGGTATCGTTTGGTGTTGGCCTTTGGGCGTATCAAGAGGACCAAGAATAAGTGATGCGATCATGCATGATATAAAAGGAGACAGAGCCAAACATTGTGGTTTGTCATGTACATCAATGTTACCAGTACCAAACAAACTTCTTATGTACTTGAACGTCCATCAGTATAAGGACACAGTGTCCCCATTTTTTTGTTAAAGTTTCCCTTTGCATCTTATACTACCTTTTTCTTTCAATAGAATTCCCCCTAGTGTTACCAAACTTCCGCATTTACGCAATCATCACATTGATAATCATTAGATCACAATGGTGGTGAATTCGAATACATTTTTTTATTATTCTAAAAACCAAAATTCCGCTCTTAAAATCTGCACCATTTGAATCTTGATAATGATGACTGCCTGAATGTTACAAAGAATCAAAATTCCAACACCCATCACAGCTTAAGCATGGTAGAACTGATCATGGTTCATGAGTAAGTTTATATACGATTCCATTCTAGCATATCGCATCGTTAGCTGTCTGATAAGTGCATAGGAACCAGATATCTTTTAAAGATTTCTCTGTCTTTAGTCCGAAATCCCCCAAAAAGATTGTCACAATGTTTGATTTTGATGCACCCTCTCCACTTTCTTCCAATGAAAAAAAAAATCTTTAAATTAGATATCCATATATCCAAGTACTCAAAAGATGTCCACTTTTAACGCACCCATCTCTTCTAGTCACTCATACAATTCAAATGATCAAATTATTGATAGTAAGCGTGCATCAAAGTTATGTACTAGGTGTGCTTGCATGGCTATTGATGTCTTTAATTTTCCTTTTTTTTTTTTTTTTTATCTTTACACAGTAATGTAAAATTAACCATATAGTTAATTTGACAAACTAAATCATCTCCACCGTCCTCTAATTTGAGGTGTCAATATTACGGGGCTTTGAAGTTTTGGCTCCAGTCCACATAGTAAGGGGGCTTAAAAATTCACAAGATTAAAAGGCCCACATTCATACAAGTCCACAAATAAAAAAAATTAAAAGCCCCCAAGCCCCAAAATTTCTATAAACATTTCTTTTTTAAGTTTGGTTTTTACCGGAAAAAAAAACTTTTTTTTAACCTAAAAAAAAACTTTTTTTTTATCGGAAAAACTTTTTTTTTACCTGAATATTTTTTTTACTGAAAAAAAACACTTTTTTTTTACCGATTTTTTTTTTGAAATAATTAATATGGGACTTTTTTAGACCCACAAATAAATTAATTTTATAGTGGGCTTGACCCCAAATAATCTTGTTCAATTAGGGGACTTTAATTTAGTGGGCTTGGTGAGAACTTTTTTAAGTAGGCTTTGAAATTTAGGGGCTCTATTGACACCTCTAATAGAAGTCTATTTAAAGGCAAAACACATAGTTATGCTTCTGCTTTAGAGGCTGAATTCAGTTCTTGCATGATGGCCATTGAAAAAGCAGCAGCCCTGCACATTGCGAACCTCTGGATTGAGACTGATTCTTTAGTCGTTGTGAAAGCTTTCAATCATGCTGTTGGTATTCCTTGGAGAATGCAAGCTAGATGGCAAAATTGTTTGCAAATTTGCACCCATTTGACTTGTAAATGCACTCACATTCGTAGAGAGGGAAACTTAGTAGCTGATTCCTTAGCTAAAAATGCACAAAATCATGCTATGTTCTCCTCTCGGTGGTGGGAGCTTCCTCCCACTTTTGTGCGGTCTTTGCTTTTTAGAGATAGTTTAAGTTTGCCTTTTTCTAGAATTTCTATGGACTAATCTTTGTTAAAGGTTCAGGCCTCTCCTGTTTTTTAATGAATTTCCTTGCTTGATAAAATAAAACTTTATATGCATTAGAAAGAAAAAATAAATTCAGTAGACTTCATATAATTATTGAAAATCATCATCATATCATATGCCATTCAATTTTCTACCAAGCCTCAACCCACTTCCCTCTCATAAATAAGTGATTGTCTACGTGTCTCATCATAGTCACACTTAAATATTTGTTGATTTTGGCTTTATGGGACATTGCCGTGGTTGAATGAGATCCTTCATGGTTCATTCTGAATTATACTGCCACAGACTCCTACTCCCTATATAGCACAAGGTTCCTACAGAGAGCTATGCAGTCTTACTCAATCTATGGCAACTAATTAATTCTAAAGATGCATTCAGTACCATGCACTCTCCACCTTTTAATAATCGTAAGAAACCCACAAATTACGTAATCACCTTCTAATTTTCTTACCACATCACAAGTACACTATCCTATCCAATTCACCACTATGGGGTTTTTCAAAAAGTCAACTTTTAGGTTATTAATTAATGTAAAACAAGCTTTAATTTCAGAAACAATTTTGACATTTTGTAATAAATAGTAGCAAATGTTTCTTGTACCAAATGATTGAGTGATTTCCTAAGCATAAGCCCATGTGGCAGATAGTGGCCCAGCTGGTGTTTTGGACCCAATACTCAAATTGGATTATGAAAATAATCCCGTTTGCATTAAATAACGTAGAGTGGCAGTATGCATGAATCATGACCGTCCAATCCAACTCAGATTCCAATCCAGGTTGTAGTACATCCACTTTTTGGATTATTACAGATTCCACCAACCCCATTTTTCGCTCTCTCTCTCAATTATTATTCATTCATTCATTCCCATTTCATTTCATTTCATTTCATTTCCCTCGTTACCCATAATTATTTTTATTTATTTTTATTATTATTGCCACTGTTTTCTCTGTTTCATAGCTTCTGTGTTCTGAGTTTTGACTGAGAGAGAAAAATGGATGATTCCGGTGACCGTTTTCCTATCGGAATGCGTGTTCTCGCCGTTGACGACGATCCAACTTGTCTCTTGGTTTTGGAAACTCTTCTCCGTAGATGTCAATACCACGGTCAGATTCGGATCTATTGTGTTATTATTTTCATTCAAGTTTTCATTTTTATGCTCAATTTATGTCTATAATCAATGTATCACTATCATGATAATTCATGAGTCAATTATATGTGTAGAGATATGATTTATTTTTTATATTTATTTTATGAGTGTATAATTGCAATTCCAGAAATTCAAATAAAAAACTTGCCTTTAGGATCAAATCTAACTGGGAAATGGAGTTAGGTTGAAATTAACGATATTTTGTAGATATTGGAACTTTTACTAAGAATAAAAGATGAAAAGAGTCATGATTTAGGGTCAACGGTTCCAAATTCATAGTGTGTTGACTTATTTTGACCAACTCCCTGTGATAGTATAAAGAAACAATTTTTACAGATTTTATGTAGAGTTTAATCTTATTTCCTCTGCGGTTGTAAAAGCAGCTTCTGCATAGATTCTTATGTGATAAACACTTATTGAATAATCACTTAATTATGTGCTTGCTTGGGTAATGTATCCAACCATATTTTTACTAGATATGTGAAGGAAATCCTGTAATTAGAGCTTCATTGCTTGGTAGAGGTAGTACCGTAGTTGGAAAAGTTGCTCATAGTGCATAACATGTTTCATTTTGTTTAGTGGCTTTGGACTGAATATGCACTTTATGGTCAACCATTTTTTGTTTTGGTGTTAATCCTCCTGCTCTCGAGGGAAGGACCCCTCTCAACGGGAGGCCTCCTACTACATTAAACTCGGGTTCCACCTATGAATCAAACTCGGGTTCTCTCAAACGATTTGTCCTAGGGGGGCTCGTTAACCACTTGATCCCAATCACTTGGTTAGAGTCAACCATTTTTCTTTTCTGGTCTCCTTTCTTGTCTTTGCTCTTGTAACTGTTGTTGCTTAGATTTCAGGATCCTGTATTTCTTCATGATTAGTATTTTTCTTTGACAAACATTTCACAGCTGCTTTCTTTATTTGATGTATATTGTAAATGTGATGTGGACTTTGCTTATTCAAAGTGATACTTATCTTATTTCTGATTGAGGATTGTAGTAACCACAACTAGTCAAGCAATAACGGCGTTGACCATGTTGAGAGAAAACAAAGACAAGTTTGACCTGGTAATCAGTGATGTGCACATGCCGGACATGGATGGATTTAAGCTGCTTGAACTTGTGGGACTTGAAATGGACCTTCCCGTCATAAGTAAGTGGGGGATCTGTCATGTAATCTTCGGCTGTTAATATTTTTCTTCTTTTTCTATTTATTCATTTTGACTCTTGTTTATTGATACGACTACTAATCAATGATACTTTTGGTGTTATAAAATGTTTGATTTCAGTGTTGTCTGCATATGGTGATACAAAGCTAGTGATGAAAGGAATTTCCCATGGTGCCTGTGATTATCTGCTGAAACCTGTGAGATTAGAGGAGCTAAAGAACATTTGGCAGCATGTAATTAGGAAGAAGAAGTCTGATCCAAAGGAGAAAAACAAAACCAGTAAACCAGACAAAACCACTTCTGATAGTGGCAGTGGACTAAGATCAGCCGGAGCAGAAAATTCAGATGAAAATGGAAAGCTGACTAAGAAAAGAAAGGATCAGGATGAAGACGAAGACGAGGATAAAGAGAATGGTAATGACAATGAGGACCCATCAGCTCAGAAGAAGCCCCGGGTTGTTTGGTCTGTGGAGCTGCACCGCAAGTTTGTTGCCGCTGTTAATCAGTTAGGCATTGACAGTATGTTCTTCACTCTGCCTGCAACACAAACAATTTTTGTATCTTATCAATTTCCTCGAGCTTTACTGAATTTTATTTCAAATTTTACATTGTCAAATTGTTTTTGAATACTGGTTTGATGTTTATTTTAAATCCTAGGTTTAAAATGACTTATGATGATAGACGCCGCTTGGGATGAATTTCATTTCTGAATCGTCACTCAAATTTAAGCCATGTTGTAAAGTATTCCATTACTGAATTTTAGTCTCATGTTAATAATGTTGTTTTACTTGCAGAGGCTGTACCCAAAAAAATTCTTGATATGATGAATGTCGAAAATATTACAAGGGAGAATGTGGCAAGCCATCTCCAGGCATTTTTCTAGTTCTTTACACTTTAATTCATATAAGTTAAACCATTTCTTTCACTGAATGTTTCTGGTTTATGAAATGGCTGCAGAAGTATAGACTTTATCTGAAAAGAATTAGCTGTGTTGCAAACCAACAAGCTAGTATGGTGGCAGCCTTAGGGAGTGCAGATCAATCTTATTTGAGAATGGGTGGTTCTGGACATTTTCACAATAATGCTTTCAGATCCTTTTCACCTAGTGGGATAATTGGTAATCTGAACACTCCAACTAGTCTTAACGGGCATGGATTTTCTCCTTCGGGACTACTTCAGTTGGGCCAATCACGTAATTTAAACAATTCTTCCAATGATCAACTTAAATTCCAGTCAGCCATTACTCCCGTTAATCAGAATATTCTTCAGGGAATGCCAATGTCCATAGGGTTTGATCACTTGCAAAACAACAAGGGTGTTATCTCTGTTCAAAACCTGAATACTGATGTGAAAACAACTTTTCCCATCCCAAATAAATTCCCGGATCAAAGGCCAAGTTTTGCCACCTCTAGTTCTCATCCCCCAAGTCTCGGTATCTCAAACAATGGCTTGATTATGGAAACACACCCTGAAAGAAAACACGGAGGTATAGGAATAGGATATGGAAGTTCATCTTCTTCAGTAGCCTCTCAACATTCAGATTTTTCTTTCTCCATGCTGGATCAAGGTAGGCACGGTGATAACTGGTCAAGTGAGGTGCCGTTATCTGGAATCCAAACAAATTCTTTCTCTTCAGGTGAATGTTTTAGACAGACTGCTGTTCCTCCTTCAGATAACATGGCTTCTTTGCCCTTGCAAGCAGGGTATCCTGGTGGTTCGTTGCCAGATATGCACTCCCAAGGAATGATTTTTAATAATTCACCTGAGTATATAAACGGTAATTTGCCATTTCAAGGATGGGAAGACCGTAATCAGGATGCTACTTACCACTCAAATGTTGCTTGTGGATCAATGAACTCTCTTGCTTCAGTTAACGGTGCCGTTGTTCCACCAGGCCAAACAACAACTAGCTCCACCTTGGATACTAAATTTTTTAATCCCATACAAATGAAGCATGCTGGATTTGCTGAGTTAACTGAATGCAGCTCATCAAGACAATCTCCAGCTAATATCATAAGCCAACAGAAGTTTTCTAATAATCTTGGTTCACTGGAATACTTGGCGAGTTCAATGATGGGACAGGTAATAACGTTTTTGGAATATAATGTTGGTTTCCCATAAATGCTTCTGTATGGCTTTTTTAACATGTTGACTACAGCCAATTCCTACATGCTTAATGGCTTTAAGTTACTTGAAGTTCTGATTTAGTTATCTGGTAATGTATTGATATACAATTACATGTATATTTTTTTGCATATGGTTGATACTTGATACCATCTCAAACATTATTTCGTTGACCGCACATACTGATTAGATTATAAAAGTACAATCAGTAGCTATAGAAAGACATGTACTCCAGTCAGCATGGTTATATTTGTCTTATTCCCGACAGAAGACTTAAAATCATTACATTGTCAGCATTGAAATTTGAAGATTTAAATTGGTGAAACTCTATTGTTGAACTTTATGAGCCATATATTTCATTGATGTTATTTGTGATGGATCTGCTAGCCAAATAACCACCGTAACTTTTGATGTCCTTTAGAACATTCACATGGGATGAAAACATTATGTTTTTCAATCCTGGATTGGTACAATAACTTGTCCGTGGAGTATATAGCATGTTGTTTTATTTAACTTAGGTTAGCATCTTTAAAGTATGCAATGCTCGTTTGGTTGCTGTATCTTGTTTCTTGCCCCTTGTCCTAAATATTTTGCTTCCATAGTAAATTTGATACCATGTTCATGACATGCAGGAGCAAGATAAGATCAAATTATTGGGTGGAGACTTCATATGCGATAATTACTCCGACGGGGTATCTTTGTGACAGGAGTTTTGGAACTACATTCAGCATCATGTTGTCCTCGTTGATGAATTCTAGATTGATAATTCGTCCTCTCATGTACACATGCTATTTAACCAGTTTTGTCCTAGGAGTTTTCTTTGTGGGATTTAGCTTCTCCTTTTCTTTTTCCAGAGTCAAGTTCTCTAGAATTCTCAATTGTGTGCTTTAAAATAAGAAGTTAATGAGAAATATTAAAGTGTATCATTAAATTTCTCATTAGTTTAATGTTTAAGAAATGGATCTTGATAAATTAGCTTCGAATTATTTTATTAGTATTTGAAACAGTTCTATGTGATTAAGATTATTGTACAAAATATAGTTCATGCCCCTGCTGTCAGAACAAAAGATTAAACGTGCCTGAAGCGATTGTTGCTACCAAGAAATAATTCTATGGAATCGTGATAAAGTTGAAGAAAATAACAGCACGCCATATTACTTTCCTGGATGAAAAAGCTGGTTATTTTGAAAAGTACAGATAGAAACATTGAAGACAATATCAGCGTTGGAATGCCTATATTCAGAGTTCCAAACCTAATCTTTACTCACATGAACTAACTTTACCCATATTTGTTCACAAAAATGTGGAAACTTTTGCATATTTTTCATTGCTTTATGGTGGCGATTGAGACCGTACTTGAGATATTGGACGCATTGCTTTCGAACAACGACCTAGCATTCTCACTATTACATATTTAATCCATGTTATAAAGATTCGACAAAGTTTTATGTTGGTTGTTGAAGCCTATCACAATCTTCTCATATTCGGGCTTGTGTCTGACTATGCATAGCAAGGTTAATACACTTCCAAACTTCCTTTCCACTTCCAAACTTCCACAGGTAGAATTGAGAATAGCATCAAAATTCCCTTTCACTTCCAAACTCCAACTTATATATATTAGTAATCGTTGTGAGTAAGTCTTACACATTACTTAATTTGGCTCATTTAGTTAACTAACTTAATTTTCAGTTTAGTTGATTCATGAATAAAGTTCAACAAATTAATTGTCGAGTCAAACTAATTGTCAAGTTTTCAAAATATGTTTGAGTTGACTGAGTTCATTGTCAGACCTACAATAACCTCAATGTTCATGTGGTACTTTCCTTGCTCGTTAAGTTTAAGGAGATATATTGTTAAAAAAAAAAGTTTAGGAGATATTTTTCATCTCTCACCCTTTCTAAAAATGTTTGTTTTTTAAAATGTACTTTTGCCTGATGTAAATTGTCAAAAAGCGCATACGTCTGCACATTTTTATTTTGAATGTGCACAATTCAACTCATTAGGTTAAGAAAATTTTCTCTAAATTTAATATAATTAGATATAAAAGCATGATCCGCATAGTGTTCGTTTACCTAGCTTCACGACGGCTTTCAAGCAACCTCGCAATAACCTCTGTCGGAACTCAGAATATTGAAATTTCGTCGTTAGTAGTACAAGATTGAAAACAAGTAAAGCAGGGGACAATGCTTTGTTTTAAAATTTAAATTTAAACTAAAATTGTGGACCATCACATTTAATTGCCAATAAGGTTCTTATGTATCGCCTTTTAATGCCATCAGCCGGACACAATAAACCTAATTAACGAAGAATGTTATGGACTCTTTCTCAACAAATTGATTTTAACATATATTAACTGTTCAATACACATACACATATTAAATCAGACGTTAAATTTTGATATGAACAATTACAATATTTTATATCCGAGACACAAAGATGTATCTGTTTTGATGGGCGATGTGGGACATCTGCTTATGAACAGTTATGATTTAGCATTCTATCTTACCTGGACAGACATGAGTTAGTTAGTATAAACTAGACAGAGTGCAACAGGTGAAGAAAAATGACGTGGTATGTAAATTGAAGTGATAATTAATATTTTCTAATTCGAGTTTCGTCTGAATCATTTTGTTTATTAAATATAAGGGAACGGATGAAGTCAATCTTCGTGGTCATGTAGGAAAGGATTACTTATATATGTTCAAAATGATTTAATAGACACTTCACCGTTAGTTCTCAACTCACTTGGCACTTAAGGTTACGCCATCCTAACTCTAGCACTGTATGAAAATTGTTGTAGATCAATATAATATCTCATTTTCAAATAAAATGTTTGTTTTTCTACTTGATGCAAGGGTATAGCACATAGGTTGCACTAACCACCTTTACACACTCGATACACTATTGCTACTTAAATTGATTTTTATTGATTAGTGAGGACCAAACACTTGTCTCCTCCTCAAATAATTTCCTCTATTTTATCACTTTTGTTGATGATGCAACTAGGTTTACATTGTTTTATCTCCTGAAAAATAAAGTTGAGAATCCTATTGTTTTTAAATAGTTTAAGTATGTGTTTAGTATAGCTGAGGAACACTCATAAACGGACGTTCAAAGTGAAGCTACTAATTGTAGCTTTGAAAAAATTGCGGTGAAATGACCATTCAATAAAGATTGAAAAGTGAACGTAAAACCCAACGTATCACAAGGCTGGTCGAATTACAATTTGATTTTACTGCCAAATCACTTCAAACTATTTGGGAATGTGAACTAAAAACATCCATCACATTATTCATAGGCTTATTTTCCATTTCACTAGCTATATATAGTTGATCTTTGCTTAACCCTCTTAAGCCTTGTTTTTCTTCCCTTAAAATATAGTTGGATCTTTGCTTTCTCTGTTGTTTACCTCCTCAATAAGCTTCCAACAATCATCAATATTTTAAATATTGGACCATAGATCCAACGGATGGAACTTTTGAGTAATGTTTTAATTAGTTACATCGTGGTGCAACTGCATGACAAATAAGTAAAGAAAAATTTAAATAGTGTTATAAAAATACAAAATGGAAAAAGGAAAAATGATTGAACCAACTATGGTTCAATGCTTCAATTAGTTTACCAGAGTCTAACGAGACTATAATATATTTGGAATCAAACCAACCAACTAATGTGCATATATCTTTTTTTTTAAATCAATTATCCTTGCAAGTAAAGGTAAATTTTAATTCCTCGAGTCGGATAGAACCAAAATAGGTGGCAAATTTTACCCTCAAAGAGTTAAAAATGTTGCATTTTCAGAACTGAATTTAAACTCAGAACCTCTGATTAAACTGAAAGATATCTCTTACCATTTTATCCAAACGCTTTTAGTAAACTGACTAGCGGATTGAACTAATTGGTTTGATTTTTTAAAATATTGCTTTTAATACAACAGAATAGTTGAGCTAGGCTCTCTTGTATACTATTATCATTATTATTATTATTATTATAAGATTTGATGATATTTATCTAAACTCTCAAGAAGCAAAGTTCATTATGATCCTTCTGCATATTCTTTTGCAGTTGTTCAAGATGATATCAACAATTCATTTTATTATTGATAGTGTGGACGTGTTTTGATTCAACATACCGATTGCAAATAATCTCTTCTTTTTTTTTCTCCTTTCTTTAGTTTCTTTAGAATCTGGGACTACGAAATTTATTTTGAAATGCCATCACTTATGTCAATTGTCAAAGAATCATATCTCGTCCCACTAATTAGTATAGGGGTGCTCCTACTATTGCTGTACTGTAATGCATGATGGCCAACACCAGATGTCCCAGCAGCAAGCTACCCCTGATCCAAATAAATTCAATACTATGTGAACCACTGCCCACATATACTAGACTTGGAAAAACTCTTGTGTGGAGTCAAAATCGGCGCAAAATTTCAAATAATGTTTAATTTTACATTAGTGTCAAAATTTTGAGTCAGATCCGACCCCACTCAAATATTTTTCGTAACTTTGAGCTTGCTTAGCAATGAGACCTACAAATGGGTCAGAGGCCTCGTCTTGTTTTTTATTTATGAGACACGAAGGTGTACCTCTGTCTATGGGCGATGTGGGACAATTAAGTAGAAGCGGTACATAATGAAATAGGGAAGCGGGGGCAAAAATCAATGGTTATAGTTGACAAGTATATTTAATCCTACTACCTCCGTCCCATATTAAGTCATTTCATATTAAGTGACACAGTTGATTCTGTCACATATTCTAATGCATGTTTTTTTATCTTTAATTATCTATTCGAAAAAATTATGAAAATTTAATATTTTAAAAATATTCATTGAGACGCAACATCTTATATGATATTACTTATCTTTGTATATTAGTAGAAAAATATCGTCAAAATATGTCAACTCAATAGTACAAATTATCAAATAAATAATCTAATATTGAGGGAGTAACATTTAACACTATTTTTATCTATAATATTCTCTTGTTATCTAATTTAGCATGGAAAACCTTAACTATTTTTGCATCCAAAATTAGAGACTCGAAGCTTCAGCTTCTTAGAGAAGTGAGACAAGTGTCTTTGATGTAGGAAAAATCCGTTGATGGCTCTAGCTTTGCTTCCAATAAGTTTCTAAGCAGCCTTATTATTTATCAATGCTCTCTTAACTTTGGATAATGATCAGGCTCGTGCAAATATACGGGAGATTCTTCAATATTGTACGGCTTTGAACAGCTACTGGTGAGGAATACAGCCACAACACTCAGGGATAGCGGTGTTTGATGGAGAAATACTTGTTCGTGACCATCCCAACTAAAAAGTATTTAGGTGTTTGCATATAAAATTACACATCTTCTAATTATTACAAATAAACATATCATCAATTCAGAAGTCTAAACAATATTCGATGTATTGCTTATCTATTGGCTTTAAGACGTGTGTAGCTAGTTACATTGCACCAACAGAAATCTAGCATTCCAAGTACAGGGTGACTGGTTAAATCTATATTGTAAATATTCAAAGTAAAGCTGCTGAGTCTCTATTTTCTTGACTCTTGTATGTAGATGTGCCTCTTCATCTAAATCTAATATTGTTAGAAAAAAGAAAAAACCTTATCACGTAAGATGGTTAACATCCCTTTTTTACAGCCTTCAAGTTCATTATAATTTATGATTTCTTTTAGTGAAAATTCATTCTTTATAATTGACATATACTTTTAAAGTATATTATTTTTTTCAAACCTGTTATTGAAGTGTATTATTTTTTCAAAAAATTATCGATCAACAATAAAACTGTGATTAAAAAGGTAAATTACTGTCATTTTCTTAGTATGCTTACTTCTGAACCTAAATGTCTAGATGGCATGTGTGCAGTCTTTGATTAGAGAAAATCGTTAATTGATAATCCGTTTACTTTTCGCCGTTTTCAATTATCATTTCCAAAAAAGATAATGAAAATCACTATTTAATACTTCTGCTCAACTAAAATTCAGAAAACAAAATCAGTATTTTTGAAAGTATTAAATAGTTGTTTATCTTAAAAGTGTTAATATTATTCACCCACCACCTGCTGCATTTGTTGAAGTCGAGAGTATGATGCAATACATAGACCAGATATGAGAATATTTTAGAATACAATACAGCCCAAATATAATCAAAGTTTTATGAAAAGCAATATAAATACAGATATATAAACTTTTTTGAATATGAAGCATTCCAGACACAGTAATTCTTCATTTATTAGTCTCCAATATAAGCATGGCACGACATTTTTCCTATTTTGAAGTACCCGGACTTCATAGGGTTATATAAGAGGAAAGCCGCAGTTACACAAATAAATTTAAAACATTTCGAGGAAGTAAGCATGCCTTAAATCTATAAAATTCCAATAATTATCTGTTCACACAGAATAGAAAACTAGAAATCAATGGTAAAGTGCTACATTGTAGGAAAGTATATACTTGATCATGATCCTCTAGTTAAAAATAAAAACCTTGTAGTAATAAGGTACGAAATCTAATCATTTCTCATGTACTCGATTGCAAGGGATTAAAGAGCTAACGCATACGCTCTCTTTTTTATAAGTTACCGCATATGCTTTTTAATCTACTTCACTTTTGACGAGTTAAAAAATGTTGATTAAGACTGATATGATACAGCATACATGGTACAACAAATATCTGTCACCTAGATATTGCGTTTACTCATCCAATACAACAACTCAAGCACCAGAATTATGTGTCCTCATTCAACTCAGCATTGCTACTTTCATCCATCGCTGTATTACTTTCCTTTTTCTCCGCAGAGTCTACTACCATATCTTTTGCATCGTCGTTTGCTAAAGAATCACGTTTCAGATCATTTTGAGGGTTAGGCGGTGATTTGGACCCCAAAACTTCAATGTGTGATATTTCCTCTGATTTGATATCTGAATTTAATACTGGAGTTTCTGCAACAGGTTGTTCTACTGTGGGTGTTAGAATTCTGTTGATATCTTCACAGATGGTTTCTAGTGGCGGGCACTTCTTCACCGCATTGACCTCTGCCGGTTCTCTTGCCAATGATGATTGAACTAAATCCATAGGGTTTTCCTCAACTACCTTGCACATCTGATAATAGAGGAACGATTATTGATAAAAAATACTCGTAGAATATTAACTTTCCACAATCTCTATTTTTATTGAATAAGATGAAGTGGTCCTTAATAAAAAGCAGCTCATGAAGGGAGTACAATACATAATATTTTACCTCATTGTAAAGTCGAACTAATTCCAGTCGATTTGAATCACTATCACAAGCAACCGAAACATCTTCTGGAGCTGCGAAAAATGGAAGCATTACAAGTAAGTTTTCTGGTATTTCCTTTACCCATCTTCAGTTGGGTATAGAGATGGAGGCCCAAGGTCAGAAGAAAATATCTTCAAATATTCTATTTTTGTAATAATGATAGGTGGAAACAAGACAATAAGAACAGAAATAATGACACCATCGACACTATTTGGAGAGGTTCTTGCATACTCTATTTTGTCAGGCTGACAACAGTCCAGATTTTAATTTAACTTCTTAGACAGCCCAGATTGAAAATGTGTCCTGTCAAGTTCTAATTATCTAGGAGAAATACTCTTGGAGTATGCAAGACTTCTTCATTTATCTGATGCAAACTAGGCAACTGCTATCGTCTGATGTAGAGAAAAGTATCTGATGAGCAACAATAGAATCATACCTATTATTTCTACTTGTGGCAATTGATCAATCATTTGGGTGTCAGTATCTCCTGATATATAACTTGGAATAGTGGTAGACTTGGGTTCACTTTTAAGTTCTTCATTGGTTACTTCACCAGCTTTTGGATCACCCTGCAAACAAAGTTCGCAAGGAAGAAATGTCAGTCCACAAACCAATCAAGCAAAATCTTTCCACAGACAATGCATTGTAATGGTGTGATGTACCATCTGAAAAATCTACAGATGATGAAAGTGCAAGCAATCATAACTATGGTTAAGGATATGAACCCAACTTCTTAATTAATGGCAGTAACTGAAAACCAGGTCAACATAAATTTCCAGCTAGAAATATGGTTATGAAAAACAATAAATAAATAAATAAATACAACAATGGAAGGATGCAAAAAGATAGTTCTAGCAGTATGTAAACATAGAAAACTTGAAATGCTTTCGAAAATATTAAAAGAGGCATGACTGCAAACCCTAGAGACAATGCTGCCAAATTAATGCCTCCCATTTTAAATGAAGCATGACTACAGAGATCAGCAATAGTCACCAGTCTCCATTGATGTAAAGGAAGTAAGGTATACCCCACTTTTCCAGCCATTCGAGAGAGCACTAGTGCCAGGAAATTTATTTCTCAAGCACGAAGTTCGGTACATACAGAAAGATCACTTGTGATCTATTTCGTGCATTTACCAATAAATTCTATTTCCACCTATCATATAAAGGGGTGGGGGATATATAATATCCATGTTTGTTTTGCTTCACCTCTTATCCTCGTACAAAATTAAATCATAGCACTCTCAAACTATTAGCAGTTCAATTGATCGGAAGTACCTAACAGGCAAACTCATGAAAAAATAATAAAGCATCTATGATTGACTTCTGACCAAATTAATGTTTTGAACCTGAATCCTGAGCATTCAAAAGAGCGGAATATTATTTTGAAGATTTTATGCACCACGAAATGTTGATACACTTACAAAGTATTCTTTCTGGTACTCAGCATTTAGCCCCTTTTCCAAAAGAAGAACCCTCTTTTTTACAAATTCAACCTGTCTTCTCTGCATGTCTCTAAAATGATATAAGGAAGAGTCTTGATATAGCTGTGTTTGGTTCTTAGCATCACCAGAACCTTGTGCACCATCAGCTGCTATGCCACTTCCACCATTTTCCCTGGATTCATTGCTTGGTATTTCTGCATTTGCAACATTTGCACCATTTTGTACGTGAGAGCCAACCTGTCCTGGTCCTGGTAAATTTATAGCGGGAAGATTCAACTCCTGACAGATGATCTCCTGTATCTTCAGATCCCTATCATCAACAATAGCTTGCCACCTTCCATACCCGTGCCTTGCATAGGAAAGAGTTGTGTTAAAAGAATATATCAACAAAGAATCTACAAACTACCATCCAGTGTTAACAATGAAGATTTAAAAAAGACTGGCTAAAAATCATGGAGTTAGAAGATAATCTTGCTGAATTGTTCGAGAAAAAAGATATTTATCAAAATTCATACTTTAACACAGCACGTAGTAGCATAAAATCATGCTCCTCCTTCCACTTCCTTATACCCTTCAAACCTGGATAGCGTAACAAGATGTCATCTGAAAACAGTGGAGTTTGAGGATGCTCTGATGCAAACCTCACCTGTAAGTCCACATCCCAAGAGGAAAAAACACTTCAATCAGCTAAAAGAAATTCAACCTAAAAAATAACAGTGGTAACTCAACAAACCACTCGAAGAGTTAAGCAAGCAATTAAGTGGTTACTCATTAACCATAACTACAATTACTCAGAATTCCTTTGTTAGACTTCTCCCAAACTTTTTATGTTACGGCGAGGAGAAGCACAGGGTGTAGAACGATTTAATAGTAGACTAATAACAAGCAGGTAAAAACAGAAAATTCATTCAGGGCTTACTTTGTCCCTTATCAAGAGCAGGACTGCAATCCTAACAAGTACATCTTGGATTCGGAGTCCTTCTTTTGGAACACCGTCTACAAGGAAATTATAAATTAAAAAAAAAAAAGAGGAAAATGAGAAAGATACAGAGCAATAAGGATCTACCACCTGTGAATGTAGAGGAATCGGTTATGTCTTCAGCAATATGAGACAAGAAAAGGGTCCCATAGCTGCGAAAATATAGACAACATATAAATCAAACTCACTCACAAAGAATGATTTTAAGTGTGATGCAACCATAAGATAGGTGGTAAAATTATTAAACAAGAGTTAAAAAAACATATCCTGCAATATAGATACATATAAATCAAACTCACTCACAAAGAATGACTTTAAGGTGTGATACGAACCATAAGATGGGAGGTAAGACTAATAAACAAAGTTAAAAAAAAAAAAATCTATATATATATATATATATATATATCCTACAAAGCAAAAATGAGTTTTCAACAGGGTTTTCAACCATCAGTTTTACTAATTTACTAAAAACAATTCAATCAATAGGCCCACTAGCACATGCATGTGCCCGTCATTAAAATTAGAAAATATAAGTGGTTAGCCTA
>Ga0228710_1002367_pt1 | contig 29684 bp, 16 predicted proteins | sample MedpolnodulmetaG_FD_177995 | JGI IMG/M metagenome (GOLD analysis project Ga0228710, IMG submission 177995) | Root nodule microbial communities from Medicago polymorpha collected in Santa Monica, California, United States - pink nodules | ecosystem: Host-associated > Plants > Roots > Nodule...
ATGTTATTATTTTAGTTTTTGGAGTAATCGAGTCACCGGTTCAATCCGATTTAATATTATTAAATATCTATACAAATTTAATCTAAACACCGGGTTATCTAACCGAGTCATCCGATTTAATCCGATTCTGTCATGCGGTTCAACCAATGATCCGATGGTTCGACCATCGACTCGGTGACTCAGTACCTCTGCCGAGTCGATGACCGAACCAAGTTTTAAAACTATGCGACAAAGCATGACAACGTTTTTTTTTATTTTTAATTCAATGTGTGCAACGTTGTCTGTGTGCATATGGTTACTATTGAATTTAAAGTGCCATGGAGGCATGGACTGGTATAGTGAGGAGGACTGGACGGGGCACCCATGGCCAGGGCCCTCTCTCTGATGCTTACACTATTTAACTTTGTCATGTAGTAACACACCTATTATATATTATATATAAAATTAGAATGAGGCTTCTCCCTCCATTAAAAAATAATTGTAGTATTTAGCAATGAGGATTTACGGGCTTATCTTTTGTATGCTACTGATGTATTTCTATTATATTAAGGTCTTGTAAAAGTGTTTTTAAGATACTTCTAAAGAATTCTTAATAAAAAAATTATTATTTAAAAGTTAAATATTTCAATTTTAATTTAACAATATATAAATCAATTTCTTTTTACAAGGGCATGTGACAATTATTACATGAAGTAGTAACCTTTTTTTGTTTTTTTTTTAAATGATCTAGTGATTAGAGCTTACTGATTTTAAATGTGGAGAAATGATGTATTTAAGGTTTGAACTCTGACCCTTGTATGCATTATGCATTGTGCCTACCAACTGAGTTAAACTTTGACATGATATTTCTCACTGGCTTGGTTACAACATAGTGTTTCCTGAAAACGTGTCAGACCATTTATATCAATTTGACACCTTTAGCGGTTTTTCAAACAGCAAACACTCAGCTCTTAACCTTATTTGACTATCATGTGTGTGGGTGATTTGACTTGAAAGGAATGCTCGGATCTTTCACCAAAAGAAGCTTCTTTTAATCAATTGCTAGATAAAGTTAAGCTTCAATCTTACCAGTGGCTGAAGGCAAATCGTTCTAGTTTTGTTTTCTCCTACCATTCTTGGTGGTTGAATCTTTCACCTTGCTTGAGAATATTTTTGTAACAAAGCAACATTCTTTTTCAGCTAGGGTTTTAACACTCCTTATGCTAAAATCTCTAGACTTTCAGTAATATAATTCATTTTGGCTTCATGAAAAAAAAAACTGAGTTAAGTTTGTTTACGGAACTCTCACAAAGTAACTCTATCATATATATTTTTGCAAATCAAAATATATACAAAAAATAATAATAATCACTTAAAATCAATGTGTGAAACGTTGTCTATGTACGTGTGGCTACAATTGAATATGGTAATTGGCATGGACCTATATAACGAGGGGGCACCCGTGGGTCTGGGTCCTCCCTCTGTCTCACTTGTCATGTCTCTCAAAAATACTTTGTCATGTAATAGTACACACATTATATCAACATTAGTGATATTTTTATGAAATTTTAATTTTGATTTTAATTATAAATTATAACAAATTTAACAAATTATGTTTATTTTTAAATGACATCAAATAATATAGAAAATATAACATGATTTTTTTTATCTTTTTTAATAACATCAACACTATAACTTTACTATAGGTTCCTTTAAAAAAAAACTTTATTATTGAAAAATTTGTTAAGTGGTATAATTAAAAGTGAAAAAGTCATCTTAAAATCCTTTATTTTCTTTATATATAATATAGAAATATACAATAGAAGTATAGATAATATTGTTCATATCATAGCGCAGTCGATTATATCTTAATGAGATTTAACTTTTTTTTAATTAATAATTAATTTAAATAATATTATAAAGGAATAAAACAGTACATAAAATATTTTAAACAAAGGGTAAAGTCGGTAAGAGAAAAAACCATCTTAAATGGATGCATTTTCTTTTCTCTCACTTGATACTACTCCAATTAAAGTTTTTTAGAAGAGTTTATGTGAATAATTTGTGACATATCAATGAATTGTTTTGAACTTTTTTTTACAAGTTTTTAACTTAATTATATAAGCCCTCTAAAGTAGCTTATAAACAGTTTTTTTTATAAAAGAAGCTTATAAACAGCTGTATAGCCTACATTGACATAGTTTAACTTTATTTTATTTTTTAATATATAAATATTTTATACATCTAAAAATAATATATACATCCATTATCACCCTATACAAGGGTGACAATCATTTATTTACAAACAATCTATTTTAAAATTTGAGCAGTCCTATTATATGTCTAAGTTTGGGTGCATCTAAAATTCGGTAGTACTTCCTAATTAATTAAGCCAAATAAAAGACTCATCGTCCTTTACAAAGTTAACGACATCTACGACCCCACCTTCAAGAATGCAAAGGTAAAGATTTTTTTTTGAAGACATAAAAATGGGATATATTAACACTGACGGTGTGTGCTCCTCAGTACAAGATGTACCAAAAAGACCACCCCAAAAAGCAAGTTGTCATACAAAGTATATACAAGAAACACAGGTCAGTCGATACCCAAACAAATCAAAGGGTCCGACCACCATCTCTGCAAACTGTAAACAAACTTGGCATTATTAGCCTTTAGCCACCATAATGAATGAAATTTTACTTTTTCTAAAAGCTGTAAGATAGGAGTTTTGATGTTGTTGAGTACTCTGTTATTACGTTCACTCCATATCAGCCAAACACGAAGAAGCCACAATAATTGAAGAAACGAACGGAGAGCCTTTGAGGAACCTGTATAATGAATAAATTGGAGAAAATGCTCACTGATGCTATGCGGATCTACTCCCGCCACTCCAATTCAGGTCATGATATGCCGTCACAACGAACCGAACACTTGGCAATGGAGAAACAAATGAGCTGCTGACTCCACAAGCCCGCACCCTAAAACACACGTAGCCCCCTTAGCTTGAACTATGTCACGCCTTAGGAGATTGGTTCTGGTTGGAAGCTTGTCCTTCAGCAGACGCCAAACAACAATGGAAACCTTTAGGGGAACCTGCTTATGCCAAATAAGATCTCTAGTTACATCAAAAGTGAAAGAGACTAGAGTTGTCAGAATCTGATATGCAAAGGTAAAGATTGAAGCGTGTCTATATAATAAGGTTGAATTTTTCAAATAACGATGATAATTGCAATTTTAACAAAAACTACATTTTAAAGCGTTGACAAAAATATAATATCACTGCTTTTATCAATATCACCGACCGTCGTTTCTCCATTGCAAACATATGGAGGAAAACCTATCAAATCATTTGCTATGCATCGTTGAAGGTATTCGTATACAGATAAAAAAAATACAATAAAATTGTCAAAATATATGATATTTTAACTAAATTATATTCTCTTAACTATTAGTGTATTTCCCTTCATCATAATATAAGTTGAATACATGTTTTGAAAGTAATGTTCATATTATTAACCGAAAGGTGTAGTGGAAAAAAAATGGTTCTCTGTATTGAAAGAATGTTTTATCTACATAATAAAATAAGTTGGCCTGACAGGTTTAGGAAGCTTTTTTTACGGCCTATGACCTGACTTATTTAGCTAAATAAGTTTTTAAAAAGCCCAAACCTTCTCTACTTAAAAAAAAATTGGTCTGACCTGACCTGTCGTAGGCTAGACCATAGGCCCCGGTAGACCAACCTGACCTAATTCCATCCTTAATTATCACTCTGGGTGACAATAATTTATTTAGAAACAATCTATTTTAAAATTTGAGCAGTCCTATTGTAAGTCTAAGGTTGGGTACATTTAAAATTCGGTACTTCCTAATTAAGCCAAATAAAAGACTCATCGTCCATTATCATTAACTTTGTAATGGACGATGAGTCTTTTATTTGGCTTAATTAGGAAGTACCGAATTTTAGATGTACCCAACCTTAGACTTACAATAGGACTGCTCAAATTTTTCAAATAACGATGATCCTTGCAATTTTAACAAAAACTACATTTTAGAGCGTTGACAAAAATATAATATCACTACTTTTATAAAAAAAATTTAAAAAAAACTACAACAAGGTAAGAATTACTTTTATTTTAAAACAGATTTTATTTAGTAAAGTGACACTCATAAGTATGAACACTTGAATAAACATGTAAGAAAACAAGGATCAATTGTAGGATGGATTGTGGTGCAATAGAATCCAACCAAAAAAAACGAATATGTTAAGCACTATTTCAAATCTAGTTGAGCTAGATGTAGACTTAATAATACCCATCCATATCAACTCAACACGGTGTAACTAAGGATTTTCATCGGACCACGGGAGCTCCATTTAAATCCTCGTTTTAAATTACGAGAGATAAGAGTTAAAAAAGGAAATAAAAAAAAACAGGGGTATAAATAAATGTAGACATTTGAGAAAACAAAGAAAGAAAAAATGGATATCATTCGTTCCATGAAACAACTCTTCAATTAAATAATTTTATATTGAAATTGATAATTGCAATGTTGAGCCTTACAAAGGTCTATTCAATTCCTAGGTAAAATACTTGTTTACACATATACAATACAATACCTAATTTTTATGAATTAAAAATCATACACCAAAAAAAAGAGTAAAATAAAAAATTTCAAATATGACCACTTTTCTTATATTTACATTGAAAAAAGGGTTTTGGATTTTCCCCACAATGAAAAACGTATAGAATAAGAAATGAGTTTTTCGTGTGGCTACAAGTTACAGTGATTGTTGAGTTTCAATTCCATCAATAGGTTCATAAGTATCATTGTGAACCTCATTAGAGCACGGCATAGGGCTCAACTTCAACGGTGGAAAGCAGCACTCGCAAGTTTCTTGACATGGCTCAGGTAGGGTCAAATTTTGGCGGTCCCTTTGGGTCCCACCAGTAGGTTGTGAAGCCTCCTTTAGTGGACCCCAACATTCTACCTTGTTGAATTCTGGAATCTTTGAATGAAAATATACCCAAACCAATGCTTCCTGTAATTCCGGATAGTTGTTGAATAAATTGCCGTCACCGTGTACAAAAGCCTTCAATACCTAAATCAAATAAAAACCATAATGTTAATAATCACAATAAGTTTATTATAAAAAAAATAATCACATTAAGATATAAGATATAATTCGCGTCGGTACAATTCAAATGATAAAAAGTTGGTCAACTACTCATATAAAGTAGTTCTCGCACCCACCCCTTGATAACTTGGTGACCAAATTGCCGAATATTGTCATATGTGTAATTCAAATTTAGATAAATACAAAGATTCTTAAAACTCACTATCAATTGAGGTGAAAAAATATGTTAAATTGTGAGTTCGAACTCAAAACCCCCTCGATTAACCGGGGTTTTAAGAATCTTTGTGCGTGTTCCTTAAGGTACAAGGAAAAAACTCATAAATTGGTCGCTAGAACAACAATATTGACCAAATTGCCGAGTATTGTCATATTCAAATTTAGATAAGTATGAAGATTCGTAAAACCTACTATCAATTGAGGAGAAAACACATGTTGAGGTGTGAGTTTGAACTCTAAAACCCCTGAATTAATAGGGGATTTTAAGAATCTTTGTAAGTGTTTCTTAAGATACAAGGAAAAAACTCACAAATTGATTGCTAGGACAACAATATTTTGGATCTCGTAGAAAAAGTAAAATAAGTGTGAAGACATACCCCATATTTACCCTTGGAGCTCGAGTTCAAATTCATAATACCCATCTTAGATGCATTAAGTGTGTGAGTTTAGTAGATATAATTTGTTTTAGTCAAAAAAAGACATGCTTACCACGGGTAACTCTTTGCAGAAGATGAAATATCTTAGTCTAGCAAATATATCCAACAAAAAATGGCCACCACTAATGTGACAATGAACATGGAGAGACATCTTTCCCTTCACCTTCTTCCACTGCGCCACAACTTCATCCCTTTGCAATCTATTATACCATCCCTGCAACTGCAATTGAATTCCCATGTTTGTATACTTTTTTATTCCTAAAATTCAATATTGATATTTTTTTTGTGAACCTCTTCAACTCTGTTTTGTTACTTCCATCAAATGATTAGGGAAGACATGATTGTGATGATGATGTTGATAATCAAAATTATGAGAAATACCTGAGAGTTATTAATGGTTTGAGAAATTGCCAAAGTGAGTTTTGAGGTTACATCACTATGTGTTAACGTATAAGTCCTTGGAAGATTTCCTGGATGTTTGTCTTCATCAATTCCTAAGAACAAAACCTTCAATTTTGATGCTTCAAATATAGCCGGTCCAAATAACCTAGCAACCTGTTTCAAACCAAATCCACAAATAAAAAGTCAAAATAGATCAAACTTAATAAGAAAATACCCTTTTTTATTTGAAAAATTGAGAAGAAAAACATACAGGAACAATTGATTGGTTCTTCTTCCATAACCGTCTTCTATTTGGAAAAAGAGGTTTATGTTGAGGTAAAAAAGAAGGTTTGAACTTAGAAGTGAGCATAGGAGGAGGAGCAGTGGTTAGAGTACCCATGTTCTTGTAGTTAGATCCAATCTCTGTGCACTCACAAAGACAAAGAATTAACGTTACGTGGTTGTTCAAACAACAATAAAAGAGTGTTGTTTGATGAGTATAAGAATGAAGGGTCTTCTTTTTAATATGCCTTTACTTTGCTTGTAACAAGTGATGCGGGATTTTTGTTGAGAATCTTCTTTAGGTTTTGCTTCTAAGATTGAGCTAAGAAAATTGGATAAAAGTAAGAAGAGATAATTGATTGGATTGTGTTAAGATGCGTGTTGTAAATGTTATGTGTGACTTTTGGGTTTGTGATTGCTTGCGGTTGCTTTAAGTAGTAGTCTTGTGCAATGGTGTCTTTATTTGCATAGTTTTGGCTATTTTCGGTTGTAGTTGTGTCTATGCCTCTCTAAAACACGTTTCTTTTGTGTTAACTTACCACGTGGTCTTGTTGGACTAATTTGTCTCTAATCCAACGGTGGTAGACCAACTTTTTGGTATAGCAAACTTTAGGTTTTCTTCTCTATCATCATAATAATGGAGGTTTGTAACTTTTTTTAGCTGTTGTTATTTGTTACTGCTATTGTCTCGGATGTTCTTGAAATTGCACCTTGAGTAGGCGAGCGCAGCCAATTATACTCCTCTCCAAAAACAAAAGAGGTAAAACTGTTAGTAATCATGGAATAATCATGGGATTCTAAGGATAAATGTTATAGTGATCGATAAGAAAAAGTGTATAAGAATATTCATGTAGGAGATACCCATAGAGATTCATAGTAGAATGAATTAGATTTGATAAAAGATAATAAGAGAGTACAATGGTACAATAGTGAGAGTTATTTATAAATGTTAGTTAGTCTAACTAACTCATAAGTACCCAACCAACCGACTAACCATAGTTTATCTATCAACTAACTATGGTTTATTCACTATACTCTAATAAAATCAAGATACAAGTACTTTCTCCGTTTCAGTATACCTTCTCATTTACAATATAATTATGAATCTAGGAATAATTGTCATTTTAGACTCCAATAATTGTCATTTGTAATGAGTGATTCATGTGTAAAATAATATTATTTAAAAATAAATGATAATTTTGATTTTCAAAGCAATATTGATCACTTTTTTTTTCTTCAATTTTATTATTTAATATTTCATCATTTTTAAGTAAATGTCTTTTACTATGCATTTATGGTATAGTTTTTTATAAAAAGAAACACATGATAAAAGATGTTATGAATTTGGATAAAACTCACAACAATATGTGATGTGCAAAGCAAAATTAACAACAACCAAAACCAAATAGATCAATAACAATAAAATAAAAGGATAAAAAAAAAAAGCACAACGATATTTGTTTACTCAATCCGATCTAAATTTGATATACTCTGAAGGTGAGAACAACTCTCCAATTGACTATTAAAAAGTTCTTTAAAAAGGGATATAAGGGTTACAAGAAATTAGCCTTCAACAAGTTCTCTAAAAATAAACCATAGTTTCTACCATTTTCTCGAATCTAGTTATGTGGCTAAAAGTCTCAATTTTTTCACACTTGAGGTGTTTGAATGGTGATTCCAAATCCTAAAATCTACTCCAAAAGCCCTCAACCTTTAGCTTATCGATACCCCAAAGGTTCACTCTTTTGTTCTCTCTAGGTTTGCGTTTTTCCTCTCTCCTAAACCCTAAATCCAGACTGCTTATTTATAGGATCACGTAGCAGACAATGACTAGATATCTTGCAATCCTTCAAGATGCGCGTTGTACAACCTTCATGTGCATCGCATAGTACGCAAAACTAAAACATTTCCAGAATCAAGATTTTAAGGCATATACAACAAAAGATAATTTATTAATAATATCATTTTCTCTCATTTGATTATATATTTTTTTAATCAGTGTAAAATGACTAATTGATCATGCATTGTGAGACACAGGGCATACTTCTTTTTGAACATAGATTTTATTAAAAAGATAAAATACAAAAAAAAAGTTAAAAGAACTCGAAAAGTTAAGGATTAGGAATGCTTTTGAAAAGTAAAAATCGAATGGATTCCGTCTTATACATACGCGAGGAAGGAAATCATAAAAGAAAGAAGAACCAATCTTTTTCTTTCTTTTATCACTTAGGAGCCGTATATAAATAGAAGACTTATTCAATCACTCGATCCCTTAAATTAATTGATTGTCTCAATTTGGTCCCCTAACAATAATTTGTACCAATTTGGTCCCCTATGTTTTGCTCTGTTACTAGTTTTAGTCTTTTCTGTTAGTTTCTCTAAAAAAAAGGTTAACAGAAATGACTAAAACTAGTAACAGAGCAAAACATAAGGGACCAAATTGGTACAAATTATAGTTAGGGGGTCAAATTGAAACAATCAATTAAGTTAAGGGACGGGTGATTGAATAAGCTAGTATTAATGATGATGGAAAATGTTTATGCTTAATGTGTTTTTGTTTCTGGAGCAAGGTCTCGATCTTTATGCCTAAGGTCTCGATTTTTGTTCGTCCTATATTAACCCATTGCCCTTAATATTGGAAAATATTTTTGTTCCTAGAGCAGGGTCTCGATTTTTTTTTTTAAAGTATACATATTTGCCAATATTCTAAATTTCTAATAGTGTAATATTGGTTCCTAAAAAAAAGAGTAAATACTCATTTTAGTTCCTCACAATTTTCCGACAGATCAATTCATCCCTGACAAAAATAAAACTCAATTTAGTCCTCGACCTTTTCATAATGGAGACAAAGTGATATGTGGTTCATTATAATAGAAAGACCGATTTATCTTTGATATAGGAATGTTAGAGACTAATTTGAGTTTTACTTTTGTTAGAGACTGAATTGGTCCATTAAAAAAATTATGAGGGACTAAAATAAATATCTTCCTGATGGAGGTACATCACTATTTGATGCGGGGAAATAACTTCAACACATTATTTGTTGGCTTAAAAAATATTTACATTTGTGGGGTCAGCTGCCCCAATGTATATAGGATAGACAAGTACTTGGGAAGGTGATGCCATGATTTTTTTGTTTTTTGAAGTAAGGTGATGCCATGAATGTAATGTAAGCTTGAGTTATGTGATGAGAAGAGATAAACATAGAGAAAAAAAATGATGTATGAATGAGTGTGTGAGAAACAAGTGTTTATATATCTTTATTGTCTAAAGATTAACAAATATCATCATGATTAAGGTTTCAACATTTGACTCCTCTACTTACATATCTAAATTTTCAATTACTATTGTTATTTCTTCTATCTATCAAAAAGATTAATAAATATCTTGAGTCTTGATCCTCATTCAAATTCCAAATTTATTACAAGTTTCTGAATTGATGTTTGTACCGTGGTAAAATTGTCAAAATCACAGTAATTTATGAAGAAAATTACAATTTAAAAACTTTTCTTGATCACATTTGGACAAATTTAGTGTCCTTCCAAACATACACAAAATGATTATTATTTTTTAAAATATCAACCACAAAACATGGACCAGGCCCACTTTGCAAAACCATAGCAATACAAGGACCTGAAGGACCTCATATATCTGTCTACTCTCAGTTTGCAAGTATATTTGAGGACGAGAGTGCCTATTACAAGTTACAACTCAGTATGTCAGGTAAACAGTTGGATCATCGCCAAAATAGTCTTTGCAAATGCAGATATCAGTTAGTTCTTTTTTTTTTAAAGATATCAATTTAGTTCTTAAAACTTTTATAGTTTTATTAATAATCTCAATCAATTTTTCTACTGTATTATTAGCACTTTTAAATATAGTCCCTTTTCGTATTACTAAAAACTTTATATTATTTTTTTTGTTTTATAAAAAACATACTCATTGCACCTAAAAAAATTATACCATACCTCATATTAATACTACTATTTTATCTAAAAATATCAATATTTAGAAATAAATGCATCTACACATTGAACAGTTTAGTAATATGTATACATAGAGAGTACACATCAACTACATTATCAAACTTTCTAATAAACCAATTTTTTAGTGATAATTTAGGCAACTGACTCAACTTTTTATTTATTGATATTGCACATATTAAATGTTATCAACTACATTTCATTGGCTTTGTGTTGGCAAGATCATTTATTTATATTCCCACAAATGATGCCACTATTTTGAACCAGAACCATAATTCTTGAGAAAGGTAGAGTAATCTCATTGTGAAGTTGGATCGGTGAAAGAAATAACTCCGTTCTTGAAGGTTTCAGTAGAATTCATGAAACAAGCTCCAACAATGGTTTTCGGAGGGGTGTGCCTGCAAAAAGCACTCTAAGTCTCTAACACTCAAGTTAGTATGTGATTGACGTTGATGAGAGGTTTAGAGTGAATGGATGCACATACCTTGATGGTAGTGGTGTGGCTCTTATATAGACATAAGAGTTAATGTTGAGTTTGTTGCCTTATTGGACCTCACGTTTTGAATGACCTGTGATAATGTGGATTAGGCATTTGGTCGATTCGGAATATATCATATGACTTATAAACTTATATGACAAAAATAGACTTGTTTTATAACAATTTTCTTCACAAGCTTATAACTTTTATTTACTAACTTATGACATTTATACGCGTAATTTAATCTATTTTTATTTTTTACTTGTAATTTACAATGAACCACGTTTTTCATCCGCATTCCGGGAGGTGTCTTTATTCTTGCTCAATTATGTTGATGTTTCTACGATGGCTCGTGGGTTCAAATTAATGTGATGAATACTGTTTTTTTTTTGTTGTCTTTTTTACCAAAAAATTATTGATATTTTGTCTCTTTGTGAAAATGTAGGACTGTTCTTTTTCCTCTTCTTTTGAATAATTTCACAAAATGGGGACAAGTCCTAATAAATATTCCAAGTCTGGTCGTTTGAAAGAGAGAAAATCTCAAAGGCCAATCACATTGGAATGGCTCGGATTTATGTAAGTTTGTTTAGGAGCATTGTGGTGACTTGTACTCTTTGATGATTCTTAAAAAAAAAAGAAAAATATAAAGTAGTACTCTTTCATGATGTTGTAAAAAAAATCTTTGTTGAATTTGAATCCTTGCAACTGTGATATTGTAGTCATAGAGGGTTCAAACATATACATAATGCAATTTTATTTTCGGAAAATATATATAATGCAATGTTTTTGACAAACAATGTTTCGAAGATAGATTCAAACATCTCTTTAATTGATTTATGTTCATTTATTGGCGCGTAATATTACTTGAATTTTGAAGAATAAAATAAAGAAATTCTATTTGACAATCATTTTTTTTAGAGAATTTGTACAATCATTTCAGTATATCTTTTGAACAATTTTATCTTTTATACACATATTATGTTTTTATTCTATCTTTTCTATTGTTTTTAATCAATAAGAAGATAGAACAAGTAGGTTGTCACAAAATCGTCACAAAACTATAATATAAAATACTATGCCTTGCTATATTTGAAAACTCTTGTTTCGGCAGTTGATAACCCACATCAAATAAAAAAGCTACTCACGTTGACGTAGTTTCAATTCAACTGAACAGATGACCATGGATAAGCACTGATTTTTCAACCACACTATATATACATAAATGTTTGAGTATGGTATAGAGGAAATTCCACCCGCCTCTATAGTAGTCAATAGCAAATAGCGAAATAAAAGGATGGATGATAATCTAACCAATCAACCTCATCCTCCAAGAATGTATGGTCTCTTTCTTCCAACAATCATATATATGACACATTTTTTTGTTCTCCAACCATGGGGGTTTAAGCAAGTCAATTTTTATAGTTAACCAAACGGGGAATGAACAACTTCTACCGAATTGGTCTAGTACTATTTCGACTAAACATAAGCAGTCACATGTTTGATCCACAAGTTTAAAGCAATAAAATTCTCCAAGGATTAGGGAGCTATAAACTAATAATTTGGGAAGACAACACTAATTTTGGTTCAATCATTGGTTAGGCATTGCCATTTTATGCAACCAAGTTGAGTTGTGGATACGTATGGCAATATTGATATATTAAGCATAAAGATTTTCATCTTGATGATGTTCGGATTTTTTTATCATCTATATATACAATGTCTTACTGATCATTTTGAAGGCAACAAGATCTAGATATCTTATCCACATTAGCCAAGTATTCCAATTCTTTTAACGTACGTGGATGGTAACATTTTTTCGGAAGCATATGATAAAGCATAAGTTCGATTGGATTTTGAATAAAATAAAGGCCTAGCCATCGAGTTTAAGAATTCCAAATTAATAAACAGAAATGAATAATTTAAGTTTGATTTTTTTTTATTGGTCTTTCAACTTTTTTCCTACTTTATCATTTTTTGTTTAACGTTAAAAAACGTCCATGTGAGTATGTGACCATTAGATGCTGAGATGATAGATCAAAATCAACAAATTATATATTTTGTTATTTACTTTTATAAGAAAATGAAGACCCAAAATTAAAATTAGAGTTCTTCAAATTCACAAAAATGAAATACATCATCATTTTTTTCATCTCTTATCATCTCAAGGTGGACAGAATCTACTCATGTATATGTGTTATGTTACCTTATGTGTCGGTAACAGAAAGAGTGATCGTAACTTGAAGCGCTGTTGTGTAGTGAAATTGGCTTTGTGAATTACACAATTTTGAAGAGTGGATGTTCTCCACATCTATTAAATTAAATTAACATGAGCAGAACCCAAAAATGTTTGAGTTGAGCAACCATGCTAAGATTGCTACCAGAATAATCATGTCACGCCTAACGTACTCTTGTTATATCTCAGGAATGAGTAGTTTTTATTTGTGTATGGAGTACCCTTGTAATGATTCCATCGAGACCTCTTTTCTAGTCATAAATAATAATGTTCGTAGTGGAAAATTTTAGTTTTCCTATATAATCAAACATAATGTATATTTGATATTATGGTAATATTTCATAATCGATGATTCAACATGATTCTGTAGAATTTACAAGATGTAACTTTTGTGAAATTATGGTGGACTGTCGTGATTTTTTTTTTGTTACATAGTGCCGTGATTTTAACACAATCATCGTGATATGAAACACATACATAATTGTTTGATGAATGTGGTTGAAAAGTGATTGAGAATATCTTCTCTCACGCACAATTCTTTAATTGTTTCTCAAGTGTGGAAATATAAGATTAAATTATTTTTTCTCCCTATTGAACGAGTGTGGACATAAGAAAATTATTTTATTGCAAAATCTAGCCAAACTTGACATAAAACATTTATTTTTGAGTGTTTCGTCGCTGAAATGTAGGATTAAATTATTTTTTCTCCTTATAAATATAACATTTTTGGTTTGTAATCGTCCAATGTTTTTTCTTCAAACAATGATCTCAAAACTATTTACCGTAAGTAAATTTAGTTTTTGTTGTTATAATAAGTTAAATGTGACACTGTACGAAGAGACTAAAAATGAAAGATGATTATTTAAAGGGACCGACACATTATTTTCACATAAGTTTTCATCGTTATAAGTATTTTTGTTTTTAGTCCCTTATACAGTGTCTTATGCAAACTCTAGCAACGAGAACCAAACTTGTTAAGAGAAGACATGTGAAGAACTCCTGCTTGAAAGAAAAAAAATACAAGGACTAAAAACGAAAACTTGTATATTTATAAGGATAAAAAAAATTAAACAATCCTTAAATTTATTTATTTTCTAAAAAATATGTGCTTGCATTCCTGTGTGAACCTTTAATGGTCATAAATTTTAGGGGCCTTAGTCTTCTAAATGCAGAGACATTGAAATGAAGATGTTTTGATATGATTTTGACCTGAACCTTAGATGATGGTTGCTTAATAGGCCTGTTAGATTGCTCACAAGCCCTTCAATCGATCAGATCGTAACTCTTGATCAATTTTTTTGTTTTGTTTATGAACTCCGATCAGATTGTAACTCCCAATCAGTTGTTTCTAAAAATGTGAGCAAATTGAGGGGCTCATTAAACAACGATCACCTCAGATTGAGTTTTATATGTGGATTCTCATGGCCTTAAGGTTGATCAATTTGTTGGGCTTCCACAATTGACTCAATTTTGGGCTTAACGAAATACAAGCCCCTTAAGTTATAAGTTATACGAACGTTTCTCTTTAGACTTCCATAATTTCTCTAAAGCCCCTCAAATACACATCATGTAGTTATCTACCGGATATAAGTTTTTAAAAAATATGCACATCTGATAGATAACTATCAGATACATATTTAAGGGACTTAGAGATGTTGAAGGGTCTAAAGAGAAAGGCCCGATTTATATAAAGGGGGGAAAAAGTTTGTGCAAGGGTGAATTCATTTTACAATCTTATTTTTTTCTTAACAAATACTTATAATTTTATCCTTCTTCTTGAGCAACTAATTCTTTCATATTATTCTTTTAGTATCATATTAAGTGACCTAGTTTGTGACAAGTTGTCTTTTTCACATAACCTATTTTTAAATAATTTTACTAGTATATAATTAAGAATATTTAAAATAAAAATTAGGTAACTTAGGCAGTAGCAGCAAAAGAAAAAAACAAGCACACGCCCAAAGATGAATAGATGATGATGAAATTGAAGAAATAATAATGAGAGGGGTTTGACATTGCATTGCATCGCATCTGAGTAGAGGCGGAACAATCAAAGAAATTCCGTAACAATTGATAGTTGATACTACTTACTTTACTTACTCCGCATTATATAGATAACAAATATTTGGATTTTCTTTTTCCTAATTGGTCACACCGCACTCTTTTCATTTCAGTTCATTCCTAACAATAACAATATACAAATCCCTTTGATTTCTCTTCTTTATCAAAGAACGTGCACATCACCATGGACATGGCGGCATCATCTTCTCCAACGAACGAACCTCCTCCTCCTCCTCCTCCTCCTCCAGATCAACATCACGATCTTCAACATCAACTTCAACAAGAACAACAACAATCTTCACCAATCATCAAAGATTTTCTTCACAAAACCAAAATCATTCAGTTTCTTGGTCGCACCACTCCGATCGTCCTTCAAAACGATAATGGACCTTGTCCTCTCCTCGCTATCTGTTAGGGTTTCCTCTCTCCATCTTTCATTATTCAATTTCTCGCATCGCATGTCTATTCATCACACTGTATTCAATTAATACTGTTATTAGGTTACGGATATTCAATTGCATATTATTATACTTGTTACTGGTGATTGTTGATTCATGATTATATAGAATTTTATTCTGTATTCTTTTTCAATTTCTAATTAACCTATGATTGTATTATTAGTTAAATTATTACTCAATTCATTCTTTGGTTTGCTACCTTATCTCTGATTTAATTCAATCTAACAGCTTAATTCCGCGAGTTTCGTTTTTTTTTTAAGGCTTTCTTTCTTTTTTAATCTTAATATCTTCTTTTGTATGCCAATGCTCCGCGTGAGTTGATATTTTGTTTTCTTGAAATGTATCTTTGAAAATGTACAACAAACAGAATTGACCTTATTCGTAAATTTTCATCAGCATATTATGAAATGATAAAATGCTAATTCTACAAGATATACTTTGTTCGTTGTTATTCACAATTTGAGTGTTTGTTTGATTCATGATACAAAAGTTTATCTTTCTTTTCATGTATCTTGAACAGAATTGGCGTATCCCATTTTGAACTTATTAGTCGACACTTGATGCGAATTATTTAATACCAAAGATTCATCAATAAGCATTTTGGGGATATGGAGGAAACTTTTAATATTAACATGAAGTAGTTTTGTCAAATAGCGGCTATAGCGTAGTGGAATTTGAAGAAACCGCTATCATTGCGTGATACACTATTTAGTACTAAGAATTGTCAAATAGTGGTGCTATAGCACTGTAGCGTATCGGAATTTGAACAAACCACTATTTTCTGCGATCCACGATTGACAAAATTACTACCAAGGAAACTTTCTAGATACAACAACAAATAACAACCAAGCCTTATCCCACTAGATGACTCCAAAAATATAAACTCCATGTAATCTTTAAGGATTAGTGTTATCTTATCATTCTCCCATGATTTTTTCTGAACAGTTACTATTCTCCTTTTCCTATCTAGTGAGGTATTTCTTATCAGATCAATTGACAAATGAAGAAATCTTGTTATACGTTTTTTTTTCTGGTCAATAGTCTCTTAAGTTCCTATTTTGCTTTATATATTTTTCAATTTTTTTTTGTAGGATCGGTAACAAGCTGATGCTCTAAATTATTTCACTTTGGAGGGTTATTTGCAATATTTGTTTTTGTTTGCACCTCACTGTTTATATTGCATTGCTGCAGGTAACGTTCTTCTGCTACGTAACCAGTTAGAAGGTTTGAGCTCGGATATTGGTGAAGTCTCACAGGAGAAGTTGCTTTCATTGGTTGCTGAGCGATTGCTTGATTCAAATAGTAATGTGAATGTAAGAATTGGGTTTGTTATCATTGGTAACGTCACTATTTCACGATGTAAGTTTGTCTGAATTTTTTTTATTGTCGTACAGAACAAAGATGCAGGCTATGTCGAAAACCAACAACAGAACATTGCCGATGCAATTGATTTGCTCCCTAGGCTTGCCACTGGAATTGATGTAAATCTAAAATTTACGAGGTCAGGGTCATTTATTTATTTGTCAGATATATGCATCCATCATTAATTTTCAAGTTCTGACCAAAGTTACATATCAATTGCAGAATAGATGATTTTGAATTCACTCCAGAGTGTGCCATATTTGATTTGCTGGACATTCCTTTGTATCATGGCTGGATAGTTGATCAGCAGGTGTTTTGTCTACCATCAATCCTAATTAATTAGATCTATCATCCATGTTTTCGTATGAATTAGAGAAATTCTATAAGATTGCTCCCTTGCCAATTTTCACACAAGTTCTTGCCCTAAAAATCCCGTGTGTAAAATGGCATGCAATAATTTTTTGCTCATCAATGTTAGTCTGTTGACAATCGTGTGCTTTCAGCGAATTCCAGAATTTTGGATTAGTAACCTCTTGGTCATAGGCAAAGTGATAACACACCTCTCTTTTAGTCATTTCATGCTTCTGTACTGCATCCATTTTGATGTTGCTAGGTAGGATTTGATTTCAGAATGTTCTATAAATGAGTCGTTACATTTGATCAGAGTCATTTTCTTGTATTGATAGGGTTTATGTAGCTGTCTGCAAACTGATCTAGTTTCTTGAAAATTATGAATGATGTGTCAGTGGCCTCTTTGTGTGATACCGTAAACTAATCTGGCATCCTTCCGTGATTTCTTTATGTTTTGATCAATTGGTTCGTAAGGCTCATTGTTCGCTGTAAATTTTAAATGACCGAGTGATCATTTGAACGATCACCTCAATGGTCACCAAAATGTTATCTTTGTTTTCCTTCAATCATGAAGGGTTTATTTATTATTTGATGATGTGTTTGTTTCATATCCAAATCTTCATGTGCTTGTGAACCAGGATCATGATACTGCTACTGCAATTGGATCGAAGTCCTATAATGCCCTTATGGGAGAGCTTGTTTCTCTTGAAACACAGAACATTGAAACCCTACAAAAAAATAATCCAGAAGAAGAAGATTGTGTTGATTTTGTTGCTGCAACAACTGCTGCTCTTGGAGTGCCTTCTCCCAGTGTTTCTAAAACCAGGTCTTTTGATGGTTCTCCGTGTTCTGTTTCTGATCAGGCACCAAGAAAAGGTGATCTTGAAGAAGAAGAAGAGCTGCTGAGAGCCTTGAAGATGTCTGAAGTTGATTCTATAGCTTTAGTTAGTGATCCCATTGTGGGACATGCAAATGGTAATGGGGGAGAAGTTTCTTTTGGCATGGACGAAAATATGTGTGACAAACAGGCTGTAACCGTGGATTCTGGAGTTGACTTAGGAAAGAACACTGGTAAAGAAAGCAATGACTTTCATGAATCAGAAACCTTCATACCTGATGATTCCACTGCTTCTAGCAAAGACTATAATGAACATACATCTTCTACATCTATATTGGGGGAAGCAGCTAATCCGTTCTTACAGAATGATCCCGTAAGTGGCTTCCATCAATCAGCTTCTATGGAGCCTGAAGAATCTACTGAACAAAACGATGTGGTTGAGAAGCATAAACTTGATGGATTAGTTCAGAATAAGAGTGCAGCCATCCATTCTCCTGAAAAATATTCTGTTTCTGTTTTTGAGAGCTGTGCAGATGGCACTATAGGGGGTGAAAAAGTTCACAATCAATCCTCTCTTACATCTATAGATCATGAAACTTCAGATGAATCTCAAGGACTTGATGCAACAGGAGTGCCATGCTTATCTGCAAGCCATACAGATTCGGATTCTTCTGGTATCAGATTTCATCAAACCGATGCTTCAGGAGCATTTCCTTCAACTGTTGATGGGAGTGAGCCCATGTATGAAGGAGAGGAATGTGTGTTGGATACAAAAACTGGAAATTTTGAGAATCGTGAACCTGTTTATGAAGGGGAGGCGGTGCTTCAGGAACAGGCCGACAAAAGCACCTTAGATGCCCTTGATCCAAGAGCTAAGGAAGAAATTACTCCAGAACAAGGTCAGTGGTGCTATATCTTGTAAATGGATTAGATATGTTTGGAATATTATTTTCTTAGAAAAGCATTGATTATTATCTTGATAAAAGAAGATATCTTTGTTTTTTATTGGTCTTAGGAGAACTGGTCAAGAGTTTTTTGAGGAATAATGCCAGTCAGTTGACATTTTACGGGTATGTTGACCTATTGTCTTGTCGGTCAAAATTTCTTGAACTAATTCCCTGATTTATATACTATTCTTCACTGGCTCAAGAATTTCACTTTAAATAATATAAACCTTCAATGTTTTTGTAGGCTTTTCTGTCTTCAAGATGGTCTTAAAGAGCGTGAGTTATGTGTTTTTTTCCGAAACAATCATTTCAGCACCATGTTTAAGGTGAGCTCCAACATCTCATTTTTATCATTTGGATTAATGAAAGATGATATCAAGTATCAACTACCCCCAACAACTCCTTTTTATTGCTGGGAAAAAAATTCTTTGCTCTCTGTCTTGCATAGCATTTCTTTTCAATCCTAAATTTATTCTCTTCTATTCACAGTTTGAGGGTGAGCTCTATCTTCTAGCTACAGACCAAGGCTACATAAATCAGCCTGATCTGGTTTGGGAAAAACTGAATGAGGTAAAACATGATACTCTAGTCTCCAGACTTTTTTAACTTATGTCATCTTAAAATATTATTTTCTTCTCTTTCCTTTCTATGTTGAATCTGGCGGGAGTTTATAATTAAGATGTTGATATACTCAGTTAAATGTTCTGAAAATTTAAAGTTTGCATGCTTGGTGATTTGAGCTTCTTGGATAGCTCTTACACGTGATTTTGAGTTTTTATTTTTATTATTGAGTAAATTCTGCGTGCGAGTGTCTAAATAAAATATCTTGCCTTTGTGTAATATTAAAACTAAAATGAAGATATAAAAGTTTTTGATGTACTCATCTTTCAGGTCAACGGCGATACATTGTTTATGACTGGTAATTTCAAGGAATTCAAGGTAGAAAGCCATGAAAATAACACCACCTGGGATGAGAATAATGTTATGACCAACACTGCTGTACGTATTTTCTTTCCCTAAAATAAGTAAATATCTAATCTTGAAAACAAATTTTCATTGATATAAAGTTAACTTGACATGTTTCAGGACTATCTTGCCAGCATAGAGAGTGCAACGCAGGCAGGCTTAGATATCAAGTTGAGTTTCTGAACTTGCTATTAGCACATTTACAAAAAAATTAATTGCCCTCCTTACGAAAAAATGTTATTCACCTGATAAGCATCCTTAATGATATCAGTGCGTTTGGATGAGCTAACTTTGGGTAAAAAAATATTCCCATAAAAAAGAAGTCCAAACATTTAAACTAGAAACTACTATTATTGTTGACTTTAACTTCAGTTATGGTTCTATCTATTCAAAATGGTTTGGTAACAATGAATCTTTTCGGTAATTGTGACAGTTCTGATCTTCAATTAGCAATAGCCTTGCAACAACAAGAGTTTGAGCAGCAGCCACCACGACAAAATCAACAAACACCATCTGTTAGTGGTACCTCCAGACTGGTCACAGGTCCCCAGGTAAAAATTGTTTTGCAACCTATTTTTTGTTTTTGTATTTTTTTTGACTGTTCATTATCTGCAATGTTTTGGATTTATATGCATCCCTGTGATCTGTTGGTCTCTCATGAGAACCGTTGAGATCGTGTTTAAAGTTAGTGAGATCTTTATGATTAGGTAGAAGATACCAGATCATATGATATATAAAATCATTGGTTTTGACTACTCTACTACCTCTCTTTATATTTGAAGTTCAAATTTTTAGAAATTTCTCAGTAAATGCTATTTGCAGGTGCCAAGGAGCACAGGAAGGAATCCACCTTCATCTCCCAAGCCTGATGCGAAATCTAAAGAAAAATGTACAGTGATGTGAATTTCACAAGCAGTTATTAGAAGCTTGTTTTATAATTGGTGGCCATAACTTTTGTATCCCAAAATTACAGCTACTGGTCAAGTTTCTTTGTAAATATAGGAAGTAAATAGCGTGCCACAGTGGCAGGTCTTTGTTGTGACCACAACCCTCTACTTCCCTACACTTGATATTTTGTTTGGGCTTTACATCTCAAATTTCAACCAACATTTCTGTGAGCTTCGGCCCGTTCTGTGCTGATTGGCTGTGCAGCTTTTAGTAGAGTAAAAGCCCAGCCGTACACTTGATAATTTTAGTAGAAGATTGCTTTTTTGACATTCATTGTGTCTTAGTAACACAAGTAAATGACCAAAAAACTCAGCGGCAGTTAACTGCCGGCGTGTTTTTTAGTTATAAGCCAGCAGTAGTTAACTACTGCTGGGGGTATTTTAGTCTTTTACTTGTGTTTTTAGGAAGTATTAAAAGGCAGAAAAACAATCTTCTTCTTATAACTTGCTAGTTAGACGTTGGCTGACATGGCAGGAAGTGCATGGTATTAAAATTTTCAGGTTTAAAGGATTTGAAAATTTTGGAAGGATACTATTCTTCATCTCCCCATACCCCTTTATAATTTGCTTATAACAACTTACGGAATGTTACTGTAATTTAACTTTGAATTATTACTGGAAAATGTTTCATCATAGTATAGCAAGTTACTTGCAAAACTACAAGATGAATGATGCATTCAAGAGTAGAAGTGATGAGAACTAATTTTGCTTTATATTATATAAATGAAATGTGTACTTTAGTCAGTTTTTAGAGTAAAAATATTTATATAAAGTATTTTATTATATTCCTTTAAATTCTCTTATTTTGTCTAACAAACACCATTACATGTAATACCAGAAAAATAGTGAAAAAACACAAACAAAAACACTAATACATGTATGATTTATTTTTTCTCATTTATTTGTAATTTATTCTATGTTTTAAATCAAGTTAATAAATGAAGAATTATTATTTTTGTTTAATTTTCCCCTTTATATATATAAATATATGAGTCAGGATCCGTTGACACCTGTAAGTCAAAAGACTTACACCAAATCTCAACCATTCAATCTAAACAATCTAACGGTTTAAAATTTGGAAACATAGAATTTAAAATAGGTAATGTGTTGCGGATTTGGGTAATTATTCCTTAGAATTAAGTCCCAATATATTTTTTTTATTTCGTTAACCTTCTTCCCGAGCAATACTTTCTAGCTGAGCAATCAAACCCAGCCATCCAGAAAGAAAAGAGAAAAAAAAATCAATAAATTGATTGATTGCTTGAAGACACACTATTGGAATTTCAATTGAAAAATAGTCACAGTGCTTGATATATTCCATGTTTGGGAATTTCCATCCCAGTGTATAAGTATTTGACTCAAATGGAATTTAAAAAAGTAAAATCAATGGTTTTGAGTTTCGTTTTTAATTGACTTATGGAGTTTTATGTTTTTTTTACTACCATGATTTCTCCCAAATCGATTTACTTTTTTTCATCGCATAGTTCACCATCGTTGTATCAATCAAGTAAGGAATAAATCAGCAACAAGTGACCCATTTTAAATATGAACCACATACATCAGTACTTGAATGAACTTAAAAAGTTAAATTTGTTTATAATTAGAAATGGAGAGAGTAAGTTATCACAATGATTATTCAAATAACATATCTCTTCTTGTATATCGTAAATTCACATTGAAAGTTAAGTTGTTTCGTTAAGTTATTTTAATAAAATAAAAATAATTTATATTCCATATGAAAAGTAATTTATATTGTTTTGAGTTTTTTTTAACAAGCTCTTTTATATAGTTGTGTTTGGTTATAAACAAATATTTTATCCTTTCATTTTTGTCATGTTTTTCTCAACTTCATTGATACAATTCAAATGCAATTTATAGTTTAAATGACAAAAATATCAAAATTGTTACCGAATTTAAATCCCAATCCTTAATTTGTGTATGTGAATTTCAATTTTTATTTATCATTTTTGAGAGAAAAAAAAATCAAATAAAACCATGTTTCTCGATTGTTGAGACACAATTTGAGAATATTTAAGTTCCTTACTCATTTAGAGTAAGATTCGGTCACCAACAAAAGCATACAAAAAATTATATGTTGAAATAATTCAAATTCTTAAATAAATCACAAAATTTTATGTAAATATTACTAGGATCTACAATTACAAACAAGAGAAGATAAACATTAATTTTGTAAAGAAACCATAAAACAATAATGATAGGAGAAGTGTTGTTTCTCTCCCACTTTGAAGAGGTCGGGTGAAATGAAAGTGACATATGATTCAAAGATTAACATCATGGCCCTATGGGTATGATATATAGCTTCATTTGGTGTATCTTTTTTCCTTAGTACATTATTTGTTGTCTTTAATTAAGGTGGGACTTAATAAATGTGGGACCACGTGCCTTTTTATTTTCTATATCATGATATAGTGTCCCACTAGAAAATAGAAATAGAATACTGATAGAAGAGGACATGACTATATAGCTGTGAATCTGTGATGGTGACGGAGGTTTCTACCATCAACCACCACCACTTTTTTCTTGGGGACTGTGTTCTCTGCTCATTTTTCTCTTCCTCCATCCACCAGCTTACACGGCACGCATTCCCAATTTCCCATGTACAAACTATGGTATCAATAAACATTATTTTTCAAGTTAAATAGTAGTACCATTTTGTCAACAACAAAAGTTAAATAGTTGCATCTTTTTTTTTCTTTTTCTTTCATAAGAAGTTAAATTGTACATTATTTTTCTTTAAAGCTAAAATAATTAAATCACAAAATACAACGAGGCAAGTTAACTCGACTTACATTGTCTCTTAGCATAAGTTTTAAAGCCGGAGTAAAAGTATATAAAAAAAAATTTGAAATTAAAAGTTAAGGTAGAACGTCTGAAATTTGTCAACAAGTCAGCACACCGATTAACTTCACGGTACATGTGATAGACTAAAGTTCTTTATTCAAGTCGGTGGAGAAGAGAGAACGTATCTTCAAGAAGATGTTGGAGGAAAACATTTGAAGATGAGTTTGAAGTAACCATATGTAGAAGTTACCAATGAACTTGTCATGAGTTTGTTTAATCAATTGTTTGCAAGTAGAAATTTCTAATAACTTTCTACTACACCCTTCAATATTAACCTTATAGTGATTGTGTGGAGGAGGGGTCCAAGAAACCTTAATGTTGCATCTCTAAGGATGAGGTTCACAATCCACATTAATGTTAAAAGAGGGTGTAATGAAATTTATAGTCAGATTTAGAATCTCATTGTAGAAGTATTGATGCGCCTAAATACACTCTAAGATCTTTGATAATTTGGATGCTCAAATCGATACTCTGATTGTTAGGAATATTATGTGAGATATTATTAAGGACGAAAACTTAAGATTTTTTAAGATTCAATTTTTGACTTTGTCACATAGTTCTTTCAAAATTGAATGAATCAAGCTAGTATGCTAAGGGGATGCCTCAACAATAAAATGATATCATTTGCAAAACACATGTGTGAGATAGAAGGACATGACCTTCTTCCCATTTAAAAGGGTTTTAGTTAGGGATGAGAAAAAAACTTGTAAACATGGATATCCGCGAATAAAATCAGTCACGGATATGTGCAAGTAGCCTAACGAATATATGCAGATAAAATAAACGGATATTGCAACTATTTATTATTTAATTGATATGAATGCAATATAATGATATACAATCCACACGTATTCGTACGTGTTAATAAATTAAGAAAGTTGATTAAATATCCTTAGTTTAATATAAAAATTGGCCTTTCAAATCTAAGGAGAAGAAAATGAATGTGGTGAATTTTTTTATTTTGATAATAGCGATTTTTATTGATTTTGTGAGGTGTTCTTCTAATTTAAATACTCCTTATCAGGATAAGCTTATATATGTAGCTTAATTGTACATAGTCCTTGGGAGTTTTTTTTGTTCGAAATTTTTGGATAAAATGCTTCCTTGTTTTCAACGCAACACATATTCTTCAAACAAAAGTAATCACAAACAAAATTGAGAGAATATTCAGTTTGATTGCTTTATGTATTTTATAGATTTTCCTTTAACAGGATTCAACCACCAGTTATCTCTATCTACACCCACCACAACCAATGCCGCCGATACCTGCATCTCTTGGCATCTTATCTTGTAAGCCAATTCCCAATTACGGTATTATTAATTTTTTTTAGTTGTTAGATGACTTTATAATAGTTTGTTTAGAAAACATGTGTTTGTTTGTATGATATATAGTTGACATTTGTTGACACTAAGTCCATGTTTGGTAACGAGTTTGTAAAACGGAGTTTGATGAAAATCACGGTAAAACATCACGTTAGCATAAAAGCTAGTATTTGGAGCTTATGAAAATCAAGATAAAATCACATCAAAAAACGTGCAAACGTGCTTAGATAACGACTAAGTGTTAAAGTTCATTTTGACATCAAATCATATCTATGCATTTTAAATAATCTGAGGACTTAGATAATTTAACTTTAAAAAGCCCCTCAGATCATAATAAGGTGATCTCGCACCGCACCGACTGTCTATTTTACCAACCATTCTTACTCTCATACTGAATTGAACGTAGAGTTTTATGATCAACTTACATCTCGACGAATGCTGTTCAACATAAATCAATATTATTATCACTACATATCACAAAATGCTTGAATTTTAAAATAACTGTGGACTACATAGTCACGAGAATATAATTTCTTTCCATTTTAATATGAAAGTTAAAATTTTCTTTCTAAACCATGTGTGGTACATACTATAACTAAATTGGCAAATGTTTGTATTATGAAAACGTAGAAAAATGTGTAATTAACCAATTCAAGGAGGATGATGTATCAACGGTTATGAATCTCCTATCAAAGATCGATGACATATCTTTATCTGGTGTAGCCAACAAATTACTCCATAAATAAATGATCTCTAATGCGTGTAGACACATACTTTTCCTTTTTTTGGATTTGAGTTGCATATGCCATAATTTGTGTATTCATTATATTATTAGTGGTAGTTTGATCAAAATTAAATTATCCAGAAAACATATAGATTTTGGTTTTTTGTTTAAGATAAAATATATAAAGATTAGAACAAGAAATTTTTTGAAGTTGATCAAATAGTTGTTGACATTCTAACGACATGAATGCATGAAATTTTTACAATATACTTTTAATCAAAATCAAAATTTTATATCCTTCAAACTAAATTAACAAAGGAGAAAAGAAGAATATATTTACCCAAGGATGAAAAACGTAGCACCACTACCAAATATCGAAAAATTGACAGCTCAACCTTTAGCCGACTATATGAACGAATAAAGAAATCAGACTTAAATCAAGGTTGGTGTTTTGGTGACAATAGGATAGAGTATATATTTATCTTCTTTTGATTAGTGGAGCATTCCCTTTGGTTGAGATTTATTTATTTTTCCTCTATATATATTTTGGTGCAACCTACTGGTTTGAATTTGAAGCATATTTTCTTTTTGCGTAGGTATAAAATAGTAGAGAAATACTATCAAATTTTTCTCTAATACTAACTCTTTTACTAGATAAAATAACGAGTTCTACACTTCAAAAATACATATAACATACCCACTTTGTCCTAAAATGTAATCAAAAATAAGTTAATATAAATTAATGTATTTGATACAAATTTTAAATCAAATACATTTATTTTTATTGATTAATTTTTTTCTTACATTTTGGAACAGAAAAGTATGGTAGAATCTATATAAATTTCATCAAATAAAAGAGTATATTAAAGAGATAAAGAGAACATTGACGATACTATCAAACATTAAATTTTGGCAACTAAAATTGTAGAGTTTTCTTTTTGGTACAACTAACGATTGTTGAATTTAGTGCTCATCAAGCATGTTCTCGCCCACTTATTAGTTGAATTTATATACCGTCAGTAATATAATCCATAATTGTGATCGATAATAAACATATTTTGCATGCAGATATTAATTGGTTTTTTTGACACAGATATTAATTGGTTTTTGTCAAACAAATTACTATTACAATTTTTATATTTAGCCCATGATTTAAAATTATAAAAATAACCTTAATGTTTACTTAGCCCCATTTTTTTGTCTTGTTTTAATTCTCTAGGTTTTCAAGAAAAAATAAATTCTGATAATTTGGAGTTCAATTGAGAATTAAAGAAAATTTGACCAATAATTATTCCAACTTCTCTTTAAACTCCTGATTATAATATTGTTGGTCAAACTTCTGATAATGAATTTTTGTACCAGGGAAAAAATTAATTTTAGTACCGAGTTTGACCAACAATATTTATTTTAAAATTGAGAAGTGAATAAAATTTGACCGATGAGGCTTCATTTTATGATTTAGTATCGATGAATCTTCATTTGACTCAAGTCTATTTCTGAAGTCCAAGAGTATCTTTAAAATTTTCCTCGAAAAAGTAATATTCAAAGCAATTACCTTTGACACTAGTACAAGAATTCGAAGAGCAACTTCGAAGACCAGTATAAACGAGCTCAAAGACAAATGTTTGTGAGACCATTCGAAAGATCAAATTATCACATAACTACCGTATCGCAAGTGTACAAAAATAGACTTAAAGAAGCAATTACACTTGGGAGACCTTCAACGTTTAATATTCAAAAATATTAGAATAAACTTTCAAAAAAAAAGTTTCCTGAGCTAACAATGGATTTAGATCCTCTCATGTGTAAAAAAAACATAAGAGGTGAACCTTTCAGGTCATAGTGTTTAACTTGCTACTTTAAGATGAGATACTTAAAATTTTGGACCTTACCACGTAAGTTGTCTCGTCTCGCTTCATCTACTGAAAAAACACGATGAGACAAGATTGTGTTTTGGATAATTTTTAAAAATATAAATCTCTTTTTCCACTTTTTAAATCGAGTTATACTTTCTGCATCAATTACCATATTATCTCGATACAGACCAATAACTTATGAATTTATTGGTTATGAATTATGTTGAATTTTAGTGAATTGGTTTTAAAGATTTTTTTTGTTAGCGACTAATCAAATGGTTGATCCCCAACTAGTTGAAGGGTTTTGCTAGAAGACACCTTTAATGAATGTGTCTTTTAGCAAGTTATTCTATGAACATTTGCTAAAAGACACCAACTAATTTTTATGAAGGTGTTTTTTAACAAAGTTATAACTAAAAAGTGAAAATCACACCTTGAGGTGTGAGTTGTTAAAAAACACCTTCATGAGTGGCTTCTAGCAAAACCCCTAGTTGAATGACATAATGAAGTTAGAGTTTAACTCACTTACCTAGGTTGACACGTCCTATCTAATTTTAGATGGAACGACGCCCTAAACAAATATTTTTGCACAAAATATGTACAAAAATTGGACAAAAAATGATTTGTGCCCATACATGCACCCACTCAACATCTTTAGAAAGGAAAAAAAATAGAGAGCAATGTAATAAATATGTTAAGTTTGTGATATGATAAAAAGAGAGATAAAAATAAAATTAGATATTGGATAAATGTAAAAGCTCAATCATAGTTTTCATAGCAATATAACATCATGATTTACACAACAAAGGATTATAAATTTCAAACTATTGATTTGAGATTGTACGTACGATTTAAACTACACAATAAATTTTATGTGGTTAACCGATTTTAATTTAGAGGACTAAATCCAAAAATTATCGTGGGCAATGAATGAAATGAAGTACCTAACCAACCTTTAGCCCAAAAATCCACTAGACTAAGATAGAAAAATAAAGAAAAGAAAAGAGATATGAGGTTGACAGAAACAGCTTTATCTCTTTTACCCTTTTCCTGACCTCTCTCGCTTCCATCTCCTTTCATAGTAATGATTTCACACCTTCTCTCTCTCTTCTTGTTTGTTTTAAATAAATGCTTTTGATTCTCCCTCTTTCTCTGCGCATGTAAAATCTTTGTTTCTATCAGAATTGGCTCAGAAAGCTTTGTCTCAGATCCCTATAATACTATTTAACACAAACACCGATAACATAACATCAATCCATATACTACTTTCTAGAGTGGTCCTCAACCTCTGTTTTTTCTTTTTTCTGAGAAATGCAAGAACCAAGCTTAGGGATGATGCAGGGGGGTGGTGGTGGTTGTTACGGCGGAGATGGTGGTGGTGAGAATAGACAACTGAAGGCGGAGATAGCAACACATCCTTTGTATGAACAGCTTCTGTCTGCACATGTAGCATGTCTTCGAGTTGCTACTCCTATTGATCAGTTACCATTGATTGATGCTCAGTTATCTCAATCTCATCATCTTCTACGATCTTATATCTCTCAACAAACTCATTCTCTTTCTCCTCATGATCGTCAACAACTCGACAACTTCCTCGTATGTTATACTCCTTACCCGGGTCATGTTTTGTTGTGTACTATGTTTCATTCTCTTTGTCATTTGATTTTGTTTTTATATTTTTCTCAAAACTCATTTTTTTTGTGTGATTAATTTGAGGGCTTAGTGTAATTCATGGGTTTCTGGCTTTATTTGTGCCAACAAAGAGGATTTTAATGGAAGGGTGTTACTGTATTTACCACTTTATTTAATTTGTTAAATTACAACTTTTTTTTTTTTTTTTTTTTTTTTTTATAAAAAAATATTTTT